>Ga0163148_10000692_pt1 | contig 45714 bp, 42 predicted proteins | sample OliLakLV19MP7P2_FD_148606 | JGI IMG/M metagenome (GOLD analysis project Ga0163148, IMG submission 148606) | Freshwater microbial mat bacterial communities from Lake Vanda, McMurdo Dry Valleys, Antarctica- Oligotrophic Lake LV.19.MP7.P2 | ecosystem: Environmental > Aquatic > Freshwater > Lake >... | reverse complement strand
CACAGTTCCCCCCACAGTTCCCCCCACAGTTCCCCCCACAGGGAACGCGGCTGGGCCGAGCGAATCAGCTCCAGCAGTATCGCTCTCACCTGTTGTCGCAATCGAAAGTACCCCGCAGATCGACATCGAACTCTTTGCTCAGGTTGCATTGCGTGTCGCCCAGATTGAGAGCGCGGAGCGGATTGAGAAATCTAAAAAGCTACTTAAGTTGCAGGTCAATCTTGGTCCGGAACTTGGGTCCCGACAGATCCTTTCAGGGATTGCGTTGCACTACGAACCAGAAGCGCTAGTCGGAAGGCGCATCGTGGTAGTGGCGAATCTGAAGCCCGCAAAATTTATGGGGCTTGAAAGTCACGGGATGTTGCTTGCCGGTTCTACCAGTGACAGTTCGGTGCTTGCACTTCTTGAACCCGACTCACGACTACCGCTTGGCGCAACAGTTCGGTAGCTGAGAATGTCAGAAATCGAACTCTTCGATACCCATACACATCTAGATGCTGGAGCATTCGATCCCGATCGCGAGCTTGTTATCCAGCGTGCAATCGCGACTGGAGTTACGCGCATGGTCACTATCGGCGCTGGATATGGTGCGGAATCCGCCCAACGCGCTGTAGCATTAGCTGAAGCGCATTCCGAGATATGGGCTACGGTAGGGATTCATCCCCATGATGCTCAGACGCCGATCGCGGCGCTCGATGACCTGCGTCGTTTAGCCCAGCATCCGCGGGTAGTGGCTATCGGTGAAACAGGGCTCGATTTTTTTCGCGACTGGTCACCGGCCGACCTTCAGGAGGAGTGGTTTAATATCCAGATAGATCTGGCGCTAGAGGTTAAGAAGCCACTTATAATTCACTCACGGCAGGCCGGCGAGCGCGTGATTGAGATCCTCCAAAATTCTGGCGCTGAGGAAGTCGGTGGCGTCTTTCACTGTTATGCCGAGAATGCCGATTTTGCCGCGAGATTGGCCGGAATTAATTTCATGGTATCCTTGCCTGGTACAATTACCTTTAAGAAGGCCCAAGAGCTTCGAGATATTGTTTCAGCAATCCCACTTTCGCAGATTATGTTGGAAACTGACGCGCCTTACATGGCTCCGGAGCCTAATCGCGGTGCGCGATGTGAGTCGGCAATGATCTTGGATACAGCCAAGAAACTCGCTGAAATTAAGAATATTTCACTGAATGAGGTTGCAGCGATTACCACCGACAACGCGATGCGCTTCTACAAGTTAACCAGATTGGGGTGAGCACTATGAAGTTTGGGAGATTCGATATACAGGCAATCAACTTTGGATCCTTTCGCCTAGACGGCGGGTCGATGTTCGGATCGGTCCCAAAGAACCTTTGGTCCAAGAAAATTGTGCCTGATGAGGAGAACTGCATTCCCCTCGCCACACGCTGTCTGTTGATAAGCGATTCCGACCGTACATTCTTGGTTGATGTTGGAATGGGGGAGAAGTGGTCAGAAAAGAGCCGCCAGATCTTTGCAATCAAAAATACCCCTGTTGATCAGCTGGGATTTGATCCCGAGAGTGTCACCGACATCATTCTGACCCACCTGCACTTTGATCACGCTGGTGGCATTTCGCGGTATGTTGCCGGAAGTACCAGTGAGGTTGAACTGTGTTATCCAAAGGCGCGTGTATTCCTGCAAGAGGCGAACTGGAAGAATGCGCGTAGTCCAACCCTCAAGGAGCGGGCGAGCTACCTGAAGGAGAATGTTGATGTCCTGCACGATGCCAAGCTTGAGTTAGTGCGCGGATCGGTGGAGATCTATCCCGATCTGTGGGTGCACCAGGTGAATGGGCATACCGAGGGTCAACAGTGGATCGAGATTCGCAGCCCTGAAGGTGCAATCTGTTATGCTACGGACCTGATTCCAACTTCACATCATGTTCCGGTTGCATATCATATGGGATATGACATCTGTGCAGGAACGATTCTCCAGGAGAAAGACGAATTTCTAGCTAGTATCGTTGAACGTGGATCAATTCTGGCTTTTGAGCACGATCCACTAGTAGCCGCCGTAAAGGTTAAGAGGGATGAGCGTGGACAATATGCTGTTGATAAAGTAATCGAGATCTAAGTGGTAGCTTAGAGAGCCGCTCGATCCTCTCTTTCGCGAATCGCGTACGAGAAGATGTAGGTACAGATCGGAACCCCAAGAATTAATCCCCAGACACCGAACAGCTTGCCACCAACGGTGAGAATAATCAGCACCAGTACTGGATTGAGGTGCAGGTGGTGTCCGTAGATTCTTGGATTGAGGATATAGGCCTCAATCATATGGATGATAATTATTAACGCGATTGCGGCAAAAATAAGTCCAAACCCTGATTCCTGAAGAGCGATCAAACAGATCGGCAAGGAGCTAATGAAGACTCCGGCAACCGGGATAAAACTACACAGAAAGACTATCACACTTAAGAATGCAACCTTATCACCAATTCCCAGGATCATAATTCCGATAGCCGTAAGACCAGCATTCAATAGCGCGATATAGAACTGCGCTTCAAATGCGCGACCCATCATTCGAGCAAAACTACATAGACCATCTGCAACCTCCTCATAAATGAATCGCAGTTTGGTGTTCCGCAGCCCCTGGGCACCGGCCTGTAATTTTGGAAGATCAAGTACAATCAGGAAGGAAAAGAGCAATGATAGAAAGAATGCTGAGCCGACAGCTATTAGTCGTGAGCCAAGCTCTCTCACAACACCAACTACTACCTTAATATTGCCTTGGGTGGTCTCCACACCTGTGCTACCAAATATCGCTTGAAATAGATACGTTGATGGCGATGTACGACGAACTGTCGAATTCTCTGGACCATCCAATCCCGGTAGAACATCTGCGATAATTGGGTAGTCGAGCTCTAGCTGTAATATGTTGCGATCCAATACAGCGATATACTCTGGCAGGCGCTCGGCAAATGAGATCGTTTGTTCGCGGACCTTTGGAACTATAAAAAATCCAGTTGCGACGATCATTGAAAGCAGAAATAACGCAGCAACAACTACCCGCAGTGGACGTTGCGGAATGTAGGGCTCCAGTCGCGCAGCGCCCTTGGTCTGCAGAAATGAAAAGATAAAGGTCAGAAATATCAAAAGGAAGAATGAATTGAGCAACCAGAGGATCCCCAGCAGGGCACCCCATACAAAGATTCGTGCAAGGAGCGAACGGGATTCTTCACTTAAGATGCTAATTCGTTTTGAGTTTGTCATTAGGGCCTCGCGGGGCAGCTTACTTATAAAGCTAGTTACTCTCAATGGAGTTTTAGGCATTCGTTATGAGTAAATCCGCCCGGAATAAGATGAGCAATACCTATTTCCCAATAACGGATTTCCGGACTATAGTACAGGTTCTCCGCTGCTTTATTACAGGTTCTATATGGCACCAAAAACTGACGGCCCGGGATTTATCTATACCAAACTGGAGTCGGCGCTTGGCTGGGCGCGCAAGTACTCATTGTTTACTTATCCATTCGTGACGGCGTGTTGCGGGATGGAGTTTATGGCGGTTAGCTGTTCACACTACGATACCGACCGTTTTGGCGCTGCCTTACCGCGCTTTACGCCGCGTCAATCTGACCTCTTAATGGTAGTTGGAACTGTTAATCATAAGCTTGCCCCAGTACTTCTGCGCGTCTATGAGCAGATGACGGAACCTAAATGGGTAGTTGCATTTGGTGCCTGTGCGTCATCAGGGGGCTTCTACGATAACTATACCACTGTTGCCGGTATCGATAAGATCCTACCCGTGGACATGTACATTCCTGGGTGTCCACCACGTCCTGAGACAGTTATTGATGCCTTAATGCACCTGCAAGCTAATATTCAAAGAGCGCGCCAGCCGATTGTACATGAGCATGGTGGAAAGCAACCACACCCAGAGCTACCTAGGTTATTGGGTGACGCGATCGACACAAGGCTTGAGGCACAGGTCTAGTGAGGGATGACAGATCGACCGCCCGACCTTTAAGTTGGTGGCGGCGTGTCAATGTTGAGATCTGGATCTTTGTTCTTGCTCTATTTCTGACTATTCCGTCGCTTGGGCACCGCCTATTTCATACGAGGGGTGAACCGCGCGAGGCGATCGTTGCCCAGGATATTTTACGCAGTGGTAATTGGATCTTAGTTCACGGCTACGGGGATGCCATTCCATCCAAGCCCCCGCTGTTTCACTGGATCGTTGCTGCAGCTTCACTCCCTGATGGTGTCGTTTCCGAGTTTACGACGCGTCTGCCGTCAGCGCTTGCTGGTATCATTCTGCTCTATTTTTTCGTTCGGTTTATTCGCTTTCAAGTGGATTCTAGCCACGCCTGGCTCACGGGGATTATACTTCTTACCTCAGTTGAGTTCATGCGCGCGGCCACGACAGCGCGAGTAGATATGCTTTTTGCGGCCCTTCAATGCGGGGCTCTCTTGGCGCTATTTCAGTGGAATGAGATTAAGAGGAGTGGTTTTCCGATCGTTGCAATACTGCTAATGGCCGGGGCTGTGTTGACCAAGGGCCCGGCAGGGGTCGTGCTTCCAACGGTAGTACTGGGACTAATGTTGGTTGCGCATTCAGAGTCATTTCTGCGCGCTATGCGTATTATGCTGTTTATTGCAGTGCCAACCCTGATGTTGTCGGGGATCTGGTATTGGTTAGCATTTTGGCAGGCTGGCGAGGCGCTGCTTAAGATGGTCTATGATGAGAATATCGCCCGAATCACTGGCGATATGGAGTACAGTGCCCACAATCATTCGGCGCTGCGTCTATATTTTATGACCTGGATCGGATTACTTCCGTGGTCGTTGTTTCTATTGGCGCCGATAGCGGTCGGCCTGCGATACTATAGAGCGACCTGGTTGGCCCTGCGCGCACGACTATCAATTGGCTGGTTCAGGTCGCTTCCTCCATGGCGTCAGTGGTCACTATTATCGTGCGTAGTGTTTCTGATCTTCTTTGCCATTCCGGCTAGTAAGCGCAGCGTCTATCTCTTGCCGATCTTTCCGTTTCTAGCCGACTGGTTGGCATTTGTTGTAGCAAAGGACAGCGTAAGGCATTTTGCAGTCTGGGGAGTGCTCCAGAAGATAGTGACGAGCATCGTCGTAGCTGTTCTTATCTTACTTCTGGTTATCTTGTATCTGTCCCCTGAACAGCTTCGAGGCATGCCCGCAACTCTACAGTATATCCGCATTGCACTAGATTCATTGGCGCTCTGGTTAATCATAGCTGCATTGGGTTGTATTGCAGCGATGAGTTGCATTGCTTGGGGATCTCAAAGCATCACTTCATTTTGTATAGCCAGTATTCTCCTTGTAAATATTGCTGTTAGGCCAATGGCAGGAAATGAGTTGTCTGAGCTAAAGGTAGCGCAAGATTTTGAGATTACTTCAACCAATCCGCCAGAGCTGTTCTCGTTTCAGTTCGAGTTCTACGGCACAGCTTTTTACGCCAATCGACGGATCTTTAGACTCGAAGATCATTCTCCAAAAGCTGGGATGAAGGTGCTGTTGTTTGAATATTCACTTGTCGACCTGAATAGTATGTTGAATAAGCTCAATATGCATGCCGAGATCTTAGCTACAGGTCGATCGGATGTTATACGGATCGGGAGAGGGGTAGTGTTGGTCGAGATTAGAGGAGATGATTTGCCTAGCGCAGTTTGAGTCCGTATAGTGGGTAGCCCCATAGACGAATGAATTTTAGTGGTTACGTAGTTTTTGGCATCCCTATTACTTCAACTCACATTACGGTCCATTAGGTAAAGAGAGCTTTATGTCCAGATCGCAAGCCGCCCATTCGCTAGAAGACCTTAATCCTTCCGACATTAAGCCAATTGACGGATCCGCGACTGTGAGCTTTCAGAAGCCCTCGCCTGGATTTTCGATCACGATGCGGCTACAGCTAGAAAATCAACCGGGAAATTTCTCAAAAGTTACGGCACTGATCGCGAATGAGATGGCCTCACTGGCCGAAGTCTCAATGCTGTCGAGTGATTTTAAGTATGTGCTGCGTGATATTACCGTACTCTGTATGAGCGAGTCACATGCACAGCAGATCGTTTATTTAATTCAGAAGCTTTCCGGCATTAGATTGATTGAGTGGCACGACGATACCTTTGAGATGCATCGTGGAGGGAAGCTGGTGGTTCAAGCTACCATGCCGATTACATCTCGTGCGCAATTAGCACGCGCATATACTCCCGGTGTCGCAAGAGTCTGTACGGCGATCGCTAATAATTCCTCAAAGGCTTATGATTATACCATTAAGGGCAATTGTGTTGCTGTAATTAGTGATGGAACAGCGGTCTTGGGTTTAGGCGATATCGGTCCCTTCGCAGCGATGCCAGTGATGGAGGGCAAGGCGATGATCTTCCGCGAGTTCGCCGGGATCAATGCTTTCCCGATCTGTCTTAATACCAAGGATCCGGATCGGATTATTGAGACGGTAAAGATGATTGCTCCAGGATTCGGTGGAATTAATCTTGAGGATATAGCGGCCCCGGGCTGTTTTGAGATTGAGGAGCGTTTACGTGCAGAGCTGGATATTCCAGTGTTTCATGACGATCAGCATGGTACGGCGGTAGTGGTATTGGCCGGACTATTGAACGCCATGAAGATAGTGGGCAAGAAACTATCGGAGTTAAAGGTCGTTGTTAATGGCTTCGGTGCCGGAGGTGTAGCCTGTACCAGAATTCTGCTAAGTGCTGGCGTGCGCAATATTATTGCATGCGATACTGCTGGCATAGTTTACCGTGGGCGTACAGAGCGCATGAATTCGATCAAGGAGAGCGTAGTAGCACAGACTAATCCCGATAATATCAAGGGATCAGTTGGGGACGCGCTTCGTGGCGCAGATGTATTTATTGGGGTTTCGGGTCCACGAACAATTGATCGCGCTATGGTTCAGTCAATGGCGCGTGATGCGATCGTCTTTGCTCTTGCCAATCCAATTCCAGAGATCTTACCGGACGAAATTAGTGACCTGGCAAGAATCACCGCGACCGGTCGCTCCGATTACGCCAATCAGGTAAATAATGCGCTGTGTTTCCCCGGGATTTTCCGTGGCGCTCTAGATTGTCGAGCCCGCACGATTGATGACTCAATGAAGGTTGCGGCAGCGCAGGCGATAGCCGAGTCCATATCGGATACGGAGCTTCGTGAGGATTGTATAATCCCTTGCCTGTTTGATCGATCGGTTCCGCAACGTGTTGCACAGCGTGTGCAAGAGGCGGCACGCAGAGCCGGGTTGGCTAGGTCGGATAGTGGTTTTGCTTATTGTGCAGAGAGTCCTAATCTCTCATAAACTGCACCAGCTTCAGGGATGGTGCTTGAACGAGTTAGAACGTTTAGACTAGTAGAGCCCAGCAGTTGCTGGTCGAGAGTAAGCAGCTTCTTCTTAAGTTGAAGCATTTCGCAGCTGACACTATCGTCAATAGCTAAATTGCTTAATACTAACTGTCGGTCGTTGCCACCGGTTTCGCCGTTGTATATAGCCGTCCAAAGAAGCTTCCCTTTACTTCGGAGCGCTAAGATCTCTACAGCAACAGCAGATCCGTTTCGTTTATGACCCGAACGCTTTCCAATCAGGTGAACTGCTTGATTCTCGTTCTTAAGTATTTCGAATAATGAATCATTTGTTTCAAAGGCCCCAACAAGGCGAACTGCTACTTCGTTGCCCTTGATGCGCAAGCGAGTAGTTGGGGATGGGTCGGCATACGTCACGCCATCGCGTTGAGTGATGCGAACTTGAGAACAGTCTAAGGCTTGGGCGGAATTGAATGGGGGAGCAACGAACAGGGTAAATAGTACCAACAAAACATGGGCCAAGGATAAAGGTGTTGGAGTTCTGGAAGGTTGGTGCATACTTCCCATTCATCCACCCGAAGGGGTTCATTGATCCTAAGAATATTTACTAGTAGTCTAAAGCGGTTATGGCTAACGTTGTGTCCTGCGGGTAAGCGTTCACGGGGGGTGCAAGAATCATCGCAAACTAATAAATTGGGTGCATTTTTATCCGCTGGAAGCGGCCCCCGGAGGGACAACAAGTAACCGTTCACAAAAAATGCCCCGTTTAGGGGCGACAAGAAAGAGAAACAGGTCTTGAAATGCAAAACAACGAAAATAATTAACCAAATTCCTGTAAATTTACCACCCCCCCCCGTGAACGGTTACTCCAGCGGTCGACCTCTTAGGAGCGCGATTGCACGTATAGCCCTGTTGTGAAATGAGATTTGCCATGAGTTCCGCCAATGAGTTACTAACCGCCGCTGCTCTCGGAATACTTGAAGGACTAACAGAATTCATTCCAGTATCAAGTACCGGACACCTGGTTTTATTGGGCTCGGCCATTGGATTCTCAGGACCGAAGGCTGAACTGTTTCAGATCTTTATTCAGCTTGGTGCGATTCTGGCCGTAGTTGTGCTTTATCGACAGCGCTTCAGTGCACTGTTTGACCTGCGTACCGGAAGAGTAGGGATCGCTCGACTTGCGGTTGCCTGCCTTCCAGTTTTCATTGTGGGCGGATTGTTTCATAGGCATGTGCACACATTAATGGCACCACTTCCGGTTGCAATCGCACTCATTGTTGGTGGAGTTGCAATGATTATCCTTGATCGTCCAGGCCGCCAGGTTGAAACAGAATCAATCGATTCAATCACATTACGACAGTCTTTTCTAATTGGAGTTTTCCAGTGCTTTTCTCTATGGCCTGGCATGTCACGGTCCGGGAGCACTATCATCGGTGGGTTGCTTCAAGGCTGTTCGCGTACTGTAGCGGCAGAGTTCTCGTTTCTGGTGGCTGTTCCCGTCATGTGCGCTGCAGTTGGCTTTAAGATGCTCACTGATTTCCGACTCTTGACATTGGGGGATCTGCCGGAGTTTGCAGTTGGATTCATAGTTGCTTTTTTCGTTGCAATTATTGCGATTAAGTTCTTCCTTGGACTGCTACAGCGTATCGGTCTACGCCCATTTGGAATCTACCGGATTATTCTCGGTCTGCTCGTCCTATTGTTTACTCAATAGTTTTGCCCAGACTGTAGAGAGTAGTAGGTACCTGCCACTACCATTCATTCCTCGTTCTTAGGCACGCAAATTGCAGACTCTGTATAATAATATAATACTTCCAATAACATAGGCGTTATTGGGAGGTTGTTATGAGAGTTTTTTGGACGAATCATGAACCGATTATTCTTCGAGGGATTACTGCCAGGTACGCTCCTTTTTCGGCGCTTTGACCTTATGCGTTGTCTAAGCGCCCACGATATGGGTGGTATCTACTTATGCTTTGATCGAGAGCTTGGCGGTCGACTTACGGTTATTAAGGTTATCTCGCGCATAGCGGAACAGCTAAATGGCGTAGACCTAAAGCGCGAGCTCGGATTCTCCCGCGCTATACATCATCCCAATGTACTTAGTGGACATGAGTTTTTTCGTGATGACGAGTTCGTAGCCTTTACAATGGATTATGCCGAAGGTGGTTCTCTGCGTGAACGCCTAGACCAAGGCCCAATTTCAGTAGGGGATTCATTACGGATACTTTCACAGTTGGCTGCTGGACTTGAGGCTGTGCATGCCCATGGATTTCTACACCGCGATCTTAAACCTGAGAACATTCTGATCAGTCATCGAAGCGTCGCCAAGATTGCAGATTTCGGAATTGCGATTACGAACGGTGAACCCCGTGAGGGCTCTTGCGGTAGCCGTATCAGTGGAACGATGAACTACCTATCGCCCGAGTATCTTGTCGATGGAAGGTATGAGGCACGTTCAGATATCTATTCCCTTGGAGTTTTGGGTTACGAAATGCTTAGCGGGAGAATGCCGTTTGTTGGTAACTCCCTAATTGAGACATTGCGTTTACGCGTGCGATTCGACCCAACTCCGCTGCATCACCTGGACCCAAGTATCCCAAGTTATGTCAGTGAATTGATCCTCAGCACGATGAGCCGTCAGATTAATCGGCGCCCAGCAAGTGCCGGTGTTCTGCGGATAGCGATTGAGAACGCACTAGCGGGACTAGGTTCTGGCGAATGGGAACCGGAACGGAAAGTAGCCTAAGGTAGAGTAGCGACAAGTATTATTTGAAAATCAGCTCTGCATCGCTTATCCTAGAATCCGCAGTAGAATCTGCTACGGAGGCCGATCAGCCTGATCTTTTTGACGTTTTCTAGAAATTGGTACTCACCCTAACGGTGCTAGGGTTCCGTTCCAATTTCGTCGAAAACCTCAAAAATATCAGACACCTCGACCTCCTCGCTACGATTCTACTGCGGAATCTAGGCTTATAGTAATTATCAAAAGTCGCGATGTAAAACCGCTATAGATTCAAGAACTATATAACTATATCTCCTGATCAACTTTTTAGAGGTTTTGATGACGAAGTCAATTGAGGCAGCTTTCGTACTTGGTATTCTGCTACATTCCCTTTTTCCATCGGCATTTGCAGAAGGTGTGCGAATAGGTGTTGTCGCTCCACTAACGGGCGGGGCAGCCGCGAGCGGCGAGACTGTTCGAAACAGTGTCAGTTTGGCCGCTGCAGAGTTTAATAGTGATGGAGCTGTGTCGTTTGTATTTGAGGATGATCAGCTGGAGCCAAAGAATACAGTAACTGTAGTCTCAAAACTTGTAGAGATCAACAAGGTAAAGGGACTCATAGTTTTTGGAACTGGAACGTCTCTGGCAGTTGGTGGCATTGTTGAGAAAAGCGAGATACCGATGATAGCGCTATCCATAGTTGATCGGGTGGTAGCTGACAAAAGCTTTGTTGTGAAGCATTGGGTTTCGTCTCGAGTTGAGAATGAACTGGTAGTGGAGGAGGTGAAGCGCAGAGGATATAAACGAGTTGCTGTCGTCGCTACAACATATGACGCAATGCTTGCACTTCGAGACCATTTTCTTGATAGCAAAGTTTCCGAAATAGTGTTTAGCGAGGACGTTTCAAAGGATGACGTCGATCTTCGATCGCTCGTTTCACGGGTGGTAAGCCTTAGACCCGATGCCGTATACATTCTTCTATGGGCTCCCCAGGCCGGAGTTTTCGCAAAAAAGCTCAGGGAATCAGGTTACAGTGGGGAGTTTTTTGGAGTTCACAATCTTGAAGATCAGAATGAGGTGTCGAATGCTCGTGGTGCGTTGGAGGGGGCATGGTTTGTGACAGGGAATGACTCTGCAGCGGATGGATACTACAAAGCCTATCGTGAAAAGTATGGTAAGATGCCCGCAGCTGGTGGATTGAATTCCTTCGATGCAGCCAAATTAATGATCGAGGGAGTGCGATCTGGAGATCTTAACGAATTTCTTCACTCTACGAAGAATTTTAGCGGGGCATGTGGCATATACGGCGCCTCCGGAATGAACGATTTTAATATTGCGGCTACTACAAAGATTGTGCGAGGGGATAGTTTTGCGCCCGTTCAGGGGGCACGCTAAGGAGTATGTAATGTTGATGAGGTGCAACTCTTTCGCCGCGAGTCAAGTCGTGTAACGATTACCGATTTGTCCCCTCAGGCCCAAAGCCTCTGGTCTGTTGCAGTGCAAGCATCTCGTCTGTATATCGAAGATCCTCTCCAGCAATAGTGAAGGTCGGCTCCTCAATCGTTGGTTTGCCCCACCCAATCTGTGCTGCATAGACTGAGAACAACACTGCCTTGCCCTGATGTGGGACTATGTCACGCACGGAAACTATTCCAAATCCCTCGGCGGTTACTAGCTGCACTGCGCGGATTTTCTGTTGAAATGGGAAGCAGAAGACAAAGACGCCATCGTCGGTAAGGTGGCGCTTAGCTGTTCGTGCATAATCTCCAATATCTCCTCGCAGTTCAAAACGAGCATATGCCTTCTGATTATCAGCGGGCACTACCCCTGTATTGGGTGGAAAGTATGGAGGACTGGCGGTTACCAAGGGAAATCGGTGCGGTAGGTCGAGATTACGGAGATCAAGGTGAATCGCTTGCACCCGTGAACCCAGCGCGTTACAGCGGATATTGGCGTTCAGCAGATTAAAGCTCAGATCTTGGGCTTCGACGCAGGTTAATGTCGCATCTGCTCCAAGACCCCAAAGGACCGATATCCCTACAGAGCCGATACCAGAACCGAGGTCTAAAACTGATCTTGCATTCGGAGCCTTCTGAAGCGCGTACCAAGCTGTAAACGCATCATCATTGGAGTGTCGATGTCCTTTGGTACGTTGAAAGATACAGTGCGGACCAACAAGGCCATCAATCGAAACTGGGGAGTTCACTAGGTGCTCTACAGCTGCTCTATCAGCGATAAAAGCGGGTAATAATATAGTCATCGAGAATTCAACTGCTGAACCTAGTCGCCAAATAAAACTGCAATTCGTGCCGGATTATCGAGTGCCATCAATCGTGCCTTAGATCCGTTAGGAGCTCTAAGTGAGATGTGACCATCTGCAGCGATGATTAGATCATCAGATCCAAAACAGTCCCGAACTTCATCGCGTCCCGAAGTGCTTGGTAACGCAAGTTCTAGAGTTCCGGTGCTAACCGAGATCTGTCCATTGGTATCGAGAAAATTTTGGTCGGTAAAAGGTTGATTCAGGACTATAAAAAGCTTATTGCCGCCCTGTGTTGTACATTGGATGTTTTGGATCCGCCAACGCGAGAAGTCAAACAACCCACCGGATCTCGAGGATTCGGGCGCCGGCAACGGTGTGCTACCATTGCGAGCCGCAACTATTTTTGTAGTTGAATCGTCCTTAAATAGTCCCCCCCTAGTGATCTGTTGAACGTTTGGAGTCACTAACTCCGAACTTACAGGTTGCGCTCCTGCTAGCTTATCTACTGCAGAACCACGGGAGACTGTCACCACCTTTGGTTGCAAGGTTGCAATAATGGGACTCCATTTCTCGCGATACTGATTTTCACGCGCCTCGGCGGCCCTCAGCTCGTCTGCTTTCCTGTAAAATTCAGCAATCATGAGATCGGATTCGGCAAGCTGATCTATGACCTCAATTCGAAATTGTCTTCCAGTTAGGGCATAAACTGAATCTGGGTAGGTTGCGATTAGTCTGTCGTACCATTCCAACGCCTTGACTAATGGTGCTGTGTCGCGACCAAGACCTTTAAACGAAAGGTGATAACTCCGTCCTGTACGCAACATCGCATAAGGAAGCGTTGTAGAGGCGGGGCGATCCTTTAAGAATCCTTCATAGGTTTGAACTGCCAGGTCATACTCTCTAAGTTCGAAATGTCCGTCAGCCACCTTGATCTCAGCAAACTCAGCATACGGACCCTGAGGGTAGCCATTTCGTAAGGATTCAAAATTCTCGATTGCTACTGAATAGAGCCCGGCGGCATATAGTCTCTTGGCAGCATATAGTAGCTCTGCTTCCGGTGCGTCAACAGTTGACGCTGCCTTTGATTTTACCTCGACAGCTTCTGCTGGTGGCTCGGGCTCGGTTGTTGAGCATCCAGAAATGCCAGCAAGTAATAGCAGGGTAAATAGGTATCGGGTCGCTAGGGACATAAGCAATTCTGCACTCTCAAAAACGCTACTTCTCTCACTTTATTCTACATGGCTTCAATTACAGGGCTTCAATCTAAACGCAAACTTTCCAACCTGACAGGGTGTGGGAGTAAATACACTAAGATACTGAGGTACTTCAACTTATCTTTCTGACCATAAACCTAGAATCCGCAGTAGAATCTGCTACGAAGGACGATCTGATTGATTCTATTGCCGTTTCCTAGAAATTGGTACTCACCCTAGCGGTGCTAGGGCTCCGTTCCAATTTCGTCGAAGAACGTCAATATAATCAACCATCTCGTCCTTCTCGCTACGATTCTACTGCGGAATCTAGGATAAAGGATTCGTAATCGTTACCATAGGCTTACTGACATCCAGATCGTTAACCATTCGTGTAACAATCCCCAATAGCATAAAGGCCAGTAATTTAACCTCACTATCGCCAAAGTTATACTCAACTAAACCAGCTACCTGCCAAGCTAAAATTGCACAGCTAATACCGTAAGCTATTGGCCAGTTGAGGCTGCTCTTTAGATCATTGCGCGGAACTCGAAACCCATACCGAATGCAGACTATGATGGCCCAGGCAAAGACGGATAATCCCAGTATGCCAACTTCCGCGCCGACGTTGATTAGGTTGCTGTGAAAATGGCGCAATTGCGAAGGAATCTCGGGCGAGAATTTTTGCAGTATCGGACTATTCTCAGCGCCAACTCCGAAGGGATAGCGCTCCATTAGATCTAAACCGATATCCCACATCTCGCTTCTTCCGCCATAGATGAAGAAATGCGCCGATGATTCAGCAAGGCGCTCGCGCACCGGCTCCACTCCCAATCCAACGCTTAGAGCTAGCAGTAAGAGGATCAGCACGAGTTTTGGTCTATAGGTGGCTAACAGTACAGCAGCACCAATCAATACGCCGAGCCATGGCCCGCGCTTTAAGTTGATGCACAACGCTGCAAGCAGAAGTGGCATTATCAAGCCTACTAAGGCGAGCAGGGCCGGTTTGAATTGAAGATCGCCGGAACTAAATGACTTTAAAAGCTTAATGACTGAGTATGCTCCGAGCGCAAGAAAGAGCGAGAATCCGACCAATATAATCGTTTGATAAGGAGAATGGGAAGGTTGATCGAAGGATCCAAATGCGATGGTAATTGAAAGAACCGTAAGAAAGAGGCCACTAATCCAGGTCTGGATCAACTGGACACTAGATGTTGTTTCGTTCAACTTACGTTCTCCAATTGATGCGGCCAGAATCATGCCTAAGGTGACAATAACAGTTAAGGCAAGTTGGCCCGATTCAGTAACCCTGCCAACAAACATTGGGGGAATAAGATCCGGGAACCCGGATTGAAGGACTGTGTGTAGTGCAGCAATACTTTGACCCAGACAGATTGCTATGAGGAGTTTCCAACGTACGCGCCGGTCAGCGATATCGCGAATTGCAAATACCGTACAGACGAAGAGCGCGGCACCCAGGGTCTTCCAGACACTGTATAGTGGATTAAATCCGAAAAGTGATACACAGGCTGTAACTCCCAGAAATATTAGAAGGGTCGCCCCAGGCTCTCGTGGAGATACGGATCTCCGGTTTAATCCCCCTCCGAATATCCATAGTAGGACTAGCGGGGTCAATGCGATGTAGGTAAATGAAAGCTTTAGCGGAACACAAAAGGCCGCAGTAACGGCAAGCAGAACGGAATAGCGTGCACGAAGGGAGGCGATCTGTTGGAGAATTGGGTGTAGATCCGCTATGGGGGTAGTAGCACTGGCATTCGTCCCGGGCCCCTGAGACCCACTCATTCTAAGCCCTGCCATTTGAGATACTGTCGTAGATCTATGCGCATGGTTTATCATTATATATATCTGACAAATTCAAATTCAGTGATTTTGAGCTCAGTTAGCGTTCTAGCTATAGACAAGGTGGCCGGTATGTCAAAACAAAATCAGAACGATGCTCGCACATTCTTGCAAAAGATCCTGGCGCACAAGCATCTCCTGTTGGTGTTGATGCTCATATTGCCCCTATTTATTCCTGCGCAACTGTATGCTGAACCGCGTCGCGCAGCAATTGAGCCAGGCATATTTTCTAGTCAGATACTCGCGCTTTGGGGAGTACCTGACGAACGGCAGGAACGTGAGGTCTTTCGTGAGGAGATCTGGCGCTATGGAAATCGGCTATTATTGATCCGCGCGGACCGTTTTGTGGAGGAGCTTACAGCTCCTCTCCAACGGAATTCGGGTATATTTCAATCGAAGCCGGAGGCGAAAGAGGTATTAGCGAATGATCTAGCTGATCCTGAAGACACTAAAACTCTGCCTACTCAATCAGCTCGAGAGATTCTTACTGAGATCATGCGAAATTACCCTGATGATGGGGTAATTGAGGCGTCTAAAAGTTCACCGATGTTGCCCGTGCCCCAAGTTGCTCAGCCAGCCGCTGGAACCCAAATTGAGGTAGCCCCGTTCTCACAGGTAGATCCAGAATTCGAAATGGACGAATCGGAAGTTCTGGAATAGGTGTGGCACCTAAGTTATGCGGCACCTAAGTTACTAAGTTAATGGCTTACGCTCTGCAATCTATAGCGATTATCAAAAGTCGGTGCCAATAAAATTGGCAAGCCTTTTGATATTAATCGCTATAGGAGTACCTTCGCTATGGAGTTGATTGCATCGGCTCTTCCTCCTCATCGTCCTCATCAGACTCGATAGGATCGGCAAGTGCGTCTTCTTGGGCCTTAAAATCTGCCAAAATCTGTTTCGCGAACTCGGCTCGCGCCGGCTCAGAAGCGGTATCGGCTATTTTTTGTACGTAAGCCTCTGAGTCCGAATCAAAGCTTACGTGATCTACGGCGTCCTTCAACATCTTGCGATCAAAGTCGGCATCCTTACTATTCGCTAGGACATCAAAGACCACTCGCAAGCCATTAACACCACTGTTCAACAACGCCTTAACCGCAAGATGGGAGTAGGCATCGCGCTTAATTACTGCATCTTGAAGAAACGGAATAGCGGACTCATCAGGAACCAATTCGCCCAATCCGATACCCTGTGAGTAGAATCCGTCGGGATCTCCGGCTTCCATTGCTTGCTTATAAAGAATTTCAGCAGCGAGTGGCGAGCCCTGATTAGTAATCGCTGCGATAACCGATTCTTTTATCGCAGGATTATCGGTGCTCAGCTGATCACCTAGATATTTGACAACATCATCTTTGCCCATCGTCAGCTCAAGGGCTTCGGTCATAATATCGCGGTCCTCCTGATTCGGGGCATTCTTGATACCATCGATCAGGGTGGAGATATTATCCACACGACCACTAGCGGCCATCAGTTCGGCGTAATAGCTACGCTGCTCAGGATTAGTTTCCGGCGACAGTAGTAGTTCCTTCACTCCTTGATAAAATTGAGGGCACCATGTGCAATCATCGCCGGGGGTTGTAAACTGCTCTAGAACAAGATCGTCATAACTTGCCGATGCAGCCTTAACAGCGGCAAGTGCCTCCTCCGCAGAGCGATAACGCTGAGCTGCTGGCTTTAAGTCCTCATCACTAAAGCCCTCTTCATCATTCTCGTCTTCCCCGCCTTCCAGACTACCACCGCCGGTAACACCTGATGTGGAGGCTCCTCCGGCGACACCGTTGGCTCCAGGTTGCGATCCCGCTGGCGAAGCCCCTGCTGAAACGGTTGATGGCTTTGATGGCGTAGCGGTGAAATACCAACCAGCGATAGCCAAAAGGACCAATGCAAGTACGGGGGCAATTTTTTTCATCTTAAATTTATCTCGGCAGAAAATCGATTTTGAGTCTCCAAAGATCTAATGGAGATTCGTCTTAGGGGGTATTTCACACCAAGGATGGATTACACCGCAAGACCCATCAGTATGGGCCTCATCTCTAGGACCACTTTTTAATTAGCTTTAGGGCACGATCTTTTGACTAAAATCGGGGCGATTTATAGCTAACATACCCCGATTATCAAAGATCGGTGTCCCCCCTAATCTCCCGGGCCATCTGCCGGAAGACTCTCTAAAGATAAGTAGGGGACCAGCCGACCTGATTCCATAGGGTGTACCATGCAGGGTTCTAAGGCCTATCAGATTTTCCTAAGTGAATTAGCGAGGTACGTCGCTGATAGCCGCTATTCCATAGACTGCGAAAATCCCCCGGAAGTCGCACAATTGCGTGAGATTGCAACTGGATTTCATACAGTTAAGGGAGGTGCGGGGTTCTTTGGTTTAAGCAAGATCGCCGAGTCTGCGGCTGCTATTGAAACGATCGCCTTGCAGGCCAATCGAGGCGTTGAGGCGATATTTGAACTTCAATCGCAACTAGCACTATTTAGAGCCGCAGCAAAGCAGTTATTGCCCGATGGAGGCAAGGATGGCTGAAGCCCTGATGATCGGCTTTGCTCCTGCTGAGGAGGCACATCTGCGGCAGTTGCTAGCTCAAAAGGGAGTGCGCGCAAGGTCAAGTATCGATTGCAACCACGCCCTGCATTGGATCGGTCGCCGTGACTTTGTATTGGTATGGGTTGCAGAGAGCGTTGAACTGTCGGAGCAGCAGAAGGTCTCGGAGTTAGTTTGGAGTCGTAATCCACTTACGCCAGTGACCCTAGTTGATACGAGTCTATCACCGGATGATCTGCATGAGCGCAGTAAGCTACTTGGACTAACTGTTATCTCAGGTGAGGATACTACCCAAAAGCTGCACCAACTTCTTTCTACAACCCTAGAGAATCAAGCAGTTTCAAGCCAGAATCCCCAGGTACTTTTGGTTGAGGACCTGGACTCTCCGCGTGATATAATATGTAGCTATATTGAGTCCCTTGGACCGTGGCAGGTTACTGGAGTTAATTCAGCTTCAAGCGCAATTAGTGAGCTTGAAAAGGATCCGCGGCGATTCTGTTGCATAGTTACAGACATCAGGATGCCTGATATATCGGGCGCTGAGCTTATTCAACAGATCCAGATGCGTCATGATCTTAGGCATCTGCCGGTAGTCGCACTGACTGCACATGGGACCGTTGATTGTCTGATTGATTGCTTGAAGGCGGGGGCTAGTGGTTTCCTGGTAAAGCCACCAAAACGCGAAGACCTACGCCGTGAGTTGCAACGTTGCAGTCGCCTTTTAGCAAACAGGCAACCAACGCGTTTGGTTAGTTCGGTTGAGGCCGAGCGATTACGCGATTATCTAATTCAGAGTGGTTACATGGAGTAACCGGGTGGGTGACCGGAACTCCACATCAGTAGGGTTACCAAGCGGTTGCTAGCAGTCAGCTAGCATGCGAATCTCCTCAGTACGATGCACGTAACTGGTCAGCATAGTATTTAAAAGTCCTTCCGCCGGAGGCGGAACCCCCGGAGGGATAACAAGTAACTGGCCAAAGAAGAGACTGCCCCGATTAGGGGCTGACAAGAAAGGATTGAAAGTGATTTAAGCGAAACACGCGGGATAAACAGTAGATTGGCTTTATTCATTAAAATTATGCTGACCAGTTACCGATGAACTCAGATTTTATTCGCCGATTGCGTGAGAAGGTAATTATTGCCGACGGCGCAATGGGTACGATGATCCAGGTGCGCAACCTAACCTCGGATGATTTTGAAGGGCTGGATGGCTGCAACGAGTATCTATGCATCACCAGGCCTCAGATAATTAAAGATATTCATGCCGCCTATTTGGAGGTCGGAGCTGATATCATCGAGACCAATAGTTTTGGTACATCTGCGCATGTTTTGGCTGAATATGGCATTGGAGAGCGATCGTATGAGATCTCAAAAGTTGCTGCTGAGTTGGCCCGCAGTGTTGCTGACGAGTATTCGAGCCGCTCGTGGCAAAGATTTGTTGCTGGGTCGGTTGGACCGGGTACTAAACTAGTCACCCTAGGGCATATAAATTTTGATGCGCTCTATCAGGCCTACTATCCGTGCATGTTAGGTTTGATTGCAGGCGGTGTTGATCTACTACAGATCGAGACCTGTCAGGATATCTTGCAGGTTAAATGTGCTGTTATCGCGGCGCGGGACGCAATGCGCGAATTGAAGCGCGAAGTTCCAATATGCACAACTCTGACGATCGAAACCACAGGTACGATGTTGATCGGCACAGAGATGGCAGCGGCATTAGTGGTGTTAGAGACAATGCCGATCCACATGGTGGGGATGAATTGTGCCACTGGACCCGACATGATGCAGGAGAATGTGCGATTCCTGGGGCGTACAAGCTCGCGTCCAATTGCGATATTACCTAACGCCGGATTGCCCCGAAATGAGAGTGGTCACGCAGTTTATGACCTAACACCGGAAGCGCTCGCCGATTTTCAGGAGCTATTTGTTCGGGATTTTGGTGTCTCGATGGTGGGTGGATGTTGTGGCACAACACCAGAGCATATAGCCGCACTAGTTTCGCGGGTCGGTGGATTGTCGCCACGTGAACGGCCGCACGATTTTGCATCACATATATCGAGTACATACGGGGCCGTGGCGCTTGATCAAGACAATACACCATTAATTATTGGTGAGCGTTGCAACGCGAATGGTTCAAAGGCCTTTAAGGAGCTGCTTCTTAAGGAGGATTGGGAAGCGATTACTGAGATGGGCAAGGAAGAGGTTGCTGAGGGGGCACACGCAGTGGACGTTTGCACGGCCTTTGTTGGCCGAGCAGAGACCCGCGATATGAACGAAGTACTGTTTCGTTTCGCTACCCAGGTTGTGGCCCCGGTAGTCATTGATACAACGCAGTTAGATGTTTTGGAGTCAGCTCTCAAGCTTATTGGTGGTCGCCCGGTCATTAATTCGATAAATCTTGAGGATGGTGAGGAGCGTTTTGATAAGGTTGCCGGCCTAGCTTATCGGTTCGGCGCGGCGCTGATCGCATTGACGATTGATGAACAGGGAATGGCTAAGACGGCAGCCCGCAAGCTCGAAGTCGCACAGCGCATTCATGACCGCATCACCAAACATCATGGCATTCCGGCTGATGCAATTCTATTTGATCCGTTGACCTTCACAATAGCTTCCGGAGATGAGGATAGTCGTCGAGCGGCAATTGAAACCCTAGATGCGATTGCGCTAATAAAAAGAGAGATCCCCAAGGTACGCACGATATTGGGGCTATCAAATATATCGTTCGGGTTGAAGCCTTACCCCCGTCAAATTCTGAATTCGGTGTTTCTCGCTGAAGCTCGTAAGGTTGGGCTCGATGCCTGCATTGTGCACTCTAAGAAGATCTTGCCTTTAAGTAAGATTGACCCTGCAATTATTGAAGTTACCCGTGACCTAATCTTTGATCGTCGCACGCCGGATTACGATCCGCTCTTCAAATTCATCGAGATGTTACAGGGTGCCAAGGGGGCAGCCATTGAGGACAATGATAGCGATCAGGGTCCGGTGGAGACGGCGTTAAAACGCAGGATAATTGACGGCAAGAAGGTCGGAATTGAGGCGCTCTTGGATCGCGCTCGCGAGCAGTATTCACCAGTTGAGATAATCAATACGATCCTACTCGAGGGGATGAAGACGGTCGGGGAGCTCTTTGGTACCGGTGAGATGCAACTTCCGTTTGTCTTACAGTCCGCTGAAACGATGAAGCGCGCCGTTGCTTATCTTGAGCAGTACATGGAGAAGGATGGCGGACCTGCCAAGGGATGCCTAGTCATTGCAACAGTGCGCGGAGATGTACATGACATCGGCAAGAATCTAGTTGATATCATCCTCTCTAATAATGGATTCAAGGTTATTAACCTGGGAATCAAGCAGCCACTTGATGCTATCTTGCAGGCTTTTGAGGAGCATAAACCGGATGCCATAGGGATGTCAGGATTACTCGTCAAATCAACGATGGTGATGAAAGAGAATCTTGAGGTGATGGCGCAACGAAAGTTAAGTGTGCCAGTAATCTGCGGCGGTGCCGCCCTAACACGCGCATATGTAGAGGTCGACCTTCGCCAAACCTATTCTAGTGGTCCGGTTTATTACGGTGCCGACGCCTTCACCGGACTGCAATTGATGAATGAGATTACAGGAAATGCAACTGAGCGAACGCTAACGGGAACACCGAATAGTGATTCAGTGCGCAGGTCTGAGATTCGCGCTGAACGTGAGGAGCGCTTGTGCAAAGCGGCTCGTGATTATGCTCCCAGCAATATCGGACCGGCTACTCACATTCCGACTCCCCCGTTTTGGGGATATCGGCATGTTCAAGGTGATCAGTTGAATCTCTCAGAGATCTTGACGTTTATTAATAAGAAAGCCCTTTTTGCGAATCAGTGGATGTATCGTCGAGGCACCCGCTCGACGGCGGATTTTAAGGAGCATCTACGTAGCTACGTTGAACCGTTGTTCCAAACCTGGTGCCAACGCGTGATCGAACGGGGTTGGATTCAACCACGAGTAGCCTACGGATATTTCCCCTGTAATAGTCAGCAGAACGATCTGATAATTTTTGATCCTGATGATCCCAGCCGTGAGCGGTGTAGGATTAGTTTTCCGCGTCAGGTGACGGACCATAGACGGTGCATCTCGGATTACTTCCTGCCATTGGCGGCGGATGGGCGGCGTGATGTGGTAGCGTTTCATGTTGTTAGCTCAGGACCTCTGGCGAGCGAGAAGTGTCAGGAGCTGTTCAAGAGCGATCAATATTCAGATTATCTGCATTTCTATGGACTATCGGTTGAATCTGCAGAAGCTCTTGCCGAGTTCTGGCACCGTCGGATTCGACATGAACTCAGTATTCACGGACAGGATGGACAAACTATCGATGCACTGTTTCGCCAAACCTACCAGGGTGAGCGCTACAGTTTTGGATATCCGGCATGTCCGAACCTAGAGGATCAACGCCATATTTTTGAACTACTTAAGCCTGAAGAGATCGGAATCACCCTGAGTTCTGAGTTCCAGTTAGTGCCCGAGCAATCTACGTCAGCGATTGTCGTTCATCATCAGGATGCGGCCTATTTCGGGATTTAGAGGACTGGTCCCCAATGGCGGCAAGGGGTAGTATGGATCGACCTAATTTTGAAGGCTGATCACATGCTAATTCGAACTAGACGGTTTCCTATCTTTTCTATCGTAGTTTTGACGTTGCTTTCAGCTTGCGGTGGCAGTGGTGGAGACGGTAGCGGGCAAGTTCCCGACAATGATGCCTGCGAATTAGTCGGCCTACCGATCCAACGTGCACTCAGAGTAATTAACGGGACCCCCTGCGGATCCTTGGCAAGCTCACCGATCGTTCGAGTAATCACCTTTAAGGCATCAACCCAGCAGTTTAGTGGCTGCTCCGGAAGTATGATTGCTCCCGATGCAGTTCTTACGGCTGCGCATTGTTTCCTCAATTCGCCATCAACTGTTGCCGTAGCAATAGGGCCGATTGATTCCGTTCAGAGTTATCAAGCTGTACGGTGGGAGCCCCATCCAAGTTTTAGCCAGACAAATCAAGGCGCATTTAATGATGTGGCAGTGGTATTTCTAAACACCAATTTGGATCTCCCGGTGCTACCGCTCTTGGGAAGCCGTTCAGTTGAATCTGGCGAGATTTTAGCTATCTACGGATATGGAGAGAGTGGCAGTGGAGAAACGGACTTTGCTGAACTACGCAGTGGTGAGATGGAGGCCGCTGATGTGACGACTAACCATATTCTAGCGCTATATGATGGTACTGGAAGCAATACATGTTTTGGGGATTCGGGTGGGCCGATCGTTGCTGATGTTGGTGGTGGCCCGGCCATAGCTGGCATTACTTCCACCGGCGCTCTAGAGAATTGTGGCCCCGGTGATGCGTCGCTCTTTGTAAATATTCAATCGACGAGCATTGCCGACTTTGTTCGCTCCCAGGTTCCGAACGTTACGACGCGGTGATCGATTCGAAGATTTGCGAACCGTTACCAGTACCCCTTATGGCAAGTTCGGAAATTCATGCCCCCCGTGGACCGTTACCAGTTGAGCGGCTAGTCCTGTACTTCGGAGCTTTTGCAATCGTACTTTTCTGGATCTTTGATTTAGCGCCGCGTACGCGGGTTAATTTCTATCTCAAGCAGATCATGATGGCGTGTGATAATTACGCCTTTGGACTTTTAGTTGCAGCTCTACTCATTATTATTGGACAGTACTTTAAAGCCTGGCCAATCACGCTCCTACCTTCACAAAACGGGCCTTCACAAAACGGGCCTTCACAAAACGGGCCTTCACAAAACGGGCCTTCACAAAACGGGCCTTCACAAAACGGGCCATCACAAAACAAGCGTAACGCGATTCTAGAACCGCTGCGGAACGGTTGGCTTCGATTTCTTGAACTTTTTCTTACTCGCCGCTCGGTTCTGTTCGATCTGCGACTAATACTTGCGATGCTTCTTACGTTGGCGATCTTCTCGCACCTGAAACATGTCATTCCGCTTGTTAACTCAGCTGTTTTTGATCAGCCTCTAGTTGATAGTGAACGTTGGTTGCTCGGCGGAAGTTTAGCCACCCAGCATGTAATCAAAATATTAGGTGCGGGTGCTGCGCCATTTATGAGTTGGGGCTATACGGCATACTACATCTACATGAATGCGATCTTTATGATCTTCATCTTGCAACGCGATCGAAGATTGGGAATGGAGTTCTGTACAGCGTTTGCTCTACTGTGGTTTGTTGGGGCACTGATGGTGTATGCCGCACCAACCTGGGGTCCCTGCTTTTACCTGCCTGAACTGTTCAAGATGTTACCTACAACTCCTGTATCGGAGCTACAGGCGAACCTGTGGTTGCAACGACTTCACCTGCTGGCCAACCCAAGATCTGCTGAAGGGGTTTTTCTGATCTCCGGTCAACCTAGTTTGCACATTGCAGTTACAGTCCTTGGTAGCCTCTACCTGTGGAGATTGTGGCGCCCGCTGGCGGTCCTTTCCTGGTGTTTTGTGGTGCTTACGGCTTTAACAACGCTGTATCTGGGATGGCACTATATTGCAGATAACGTGTTGGCGTTGGTGTTAGTGGCAGTGGCGGTTTGGATGGCGAGGAGAATGGTAGCGACCGGGACTCCCTGGTATGTCTTGGCCTCGCACGAACCAGAGACTTCCGCAAAACCCCCTTGATCGAGTGGAATTCTGGTAAATTGAGTAACTTTGGATGAAAATTTCCTTTGAATGAGCCATTGGCTCATCTTTTGGAGCACTTAGTTTAAAATTTGTGTTGAAATTTTAAACTCTAGATACACTCCGCCCATCTTATGTTGCCCTCTGCCTTTGGGGACTGATCAAGTTGCTATAGCGGTTAGCAAAAGCTATTATATCGCTCGCGCCCTTTGCAAACCGCCATAGAATTTTCTAGCACTCAATACTAATTCTTTCCAGGTGTTCATCCGTAGAAAACCTACAGTGATCGGCAATGCAAATAGGAATGTTTAAATATAGCAAGGATTCAAATGGCGATTGATACAGTTTCCTCTGTGAGCTCAAGCAAGGCACCCCCGCCGTCGACCAAGAAGGCACAGGCGAACCCCAAAGATACGGGATTCGGAACTTCCGCTGGCACCCTGAACCCGAATAACACACGTGATGGTAGTATGACCGCTAATGAAGCACGTCCAGATATCCGATGAAGAAATTAGCTGAGGCTAATAAGGAAGCTGCACTCAAAGAGTCAGCAACGTCGGAGCCTCAAGTAGCTAAGGATGATGTTAATGTAGTCGCGTAGCGATTAATTTCAAAAGGCTTGCCAGTTTTATTGGCACCGACTTTTGATAATCGCTATAGATGGGGGAGTGGCTGCTACGGCAGGCACTCCCCTTTCTTATAGCGGTTTGCAAAAGTCGCGAGCGATATAATAGCTTTTAAAAACCGCTATAGGTTGTTCCCCTCACCCCACTGTAGTACCTTCCCGAGCCGTTCTACTATTATCCTCTGTGCTCTTATTGCTCAGGAACCTATGGGTCAGATTGAAACCATCGCCGACATCAAGGATATCGGCAGCCAAACGACCAAGCGTCGGACCTTCGCGATCATTAGCCATCCCGATGCAGGTAAAACCACCCTAACAGAGAAGTTGCTCCTGTACTCTGGTATGGTACGTACTGCCGGTATGGTGCGAGCGCGCAAGGGAGGTAAATCGACTACCTCGGACTGGATGGGTATGGAGCAGGAGCGTGGAATTTCAATTACCGCTTCAGCGATGCAGTTCCCATATAAGGATGCGATCGTAAATCTGCTGGATACTCCTGGTCACCAGGACTTCAGTGAAGATACCTATCGAACGTTAACCGCCGCGGATAGTGCTGTGATGGTAATTGATGCCGCAAAGGGCGTTGAGAACCAGACTCGTAAGCTCTTTGCGGTCTGTAGATTACGTAACATTCCGATCCTGACGTTTATTAACAAGATGGATCTTCCAGGTCGCGATACATTTGACCTTCTGCATGAACTGGAACAGCTTCTCGAAATAAAAACCGCACCGCAGTTCTGGCCGATCGGATCCGGACGATCCTTTGTTGGTGTAGTGAACTGCTCAACACGCGAAGTGCACCGTTTTTCGCGCTCCGAGATCGGAGGAGCTGGGCGAGCCGATGTTGATGTATTGTCCCTGGATGAGTTTGAACGTCAGCCCGAAGTGGATCCCGAGGTGATCGCCAAACTGCGTGAGGACCTTGAGCTGCTTGAAGGCGCGGGTAATTCATATTCACAGGAAGCTTTTCTCACTGGGGATGTCTCGCCAGTGTTCTTCGGCTCGGCGCTTACAAATTTTGGTGTTGAACCATTCTTTGATAACTTTGTGAAGATCGCTCCTCCGCCGCACGCTATGCGAGCTAAGACTAATGCGGGGGAGGAGTTCTTTGTTGACCCGATCTCAACTCCTTTTTCGGCATTTGTCTTCAAGATTCAGGCCAATATGAATCCGAAGCACCGCGACAGCATGGCATTTATGCGGATCTGCTCCGGAGCATTCTCGCGGGATATGACAGTTAAGCACCACCGCCTTGGCAAGGAGGTGCGCTTGGCGCGCTCCTATAGCATGGTTGCCCAGGATAGAAATACCGTCGAGGCAGCCTTTCCAGGTGATGTCGTAGGGGTCATCAATCCGGGCCTATTTATGATCGGGGATACGCTCTCATGCACCCGTGGGCCATCAGGTGAGTTCAACTTTCCAGAGATGCCTCGATTTGCGCCGGAGGTAGTCGCCCAGATTCGGCCTAAAGATGTGCTCAAGAAGAAGGCCTTCGATAAGGGCGTTGTGCAGTTGAGTAGTGAGGGAGCGATTCAGTTGCTGCGAAGTTTTGATAATCCAGAGGGCGCTCCACTGGTGGCGGCAGTTGGAAGACTACAGTTTGATGTTCTGCAGTATCGTATTCGTGATGAGTATGGGGTTGAAACTGTTCTCGACGCCATGCCCTATCAGCTCAGCGCCTGGCTTGAAGGGGATCCAAAATTATTTCGACGTCCGCAGGGGGCATACCTAGCACTCGATGATCAGGGGCGTGTGGTGGTTCTCTTCTCCAGTGAATGGGAGAAGCGATTTGCTGAGGAGAAGAATCCAGAGCATCGATTGATTCAGTTTTTGAAGTAGAGTTGGGATAGAGTATGAGGACTTTTCAATCTTATTCTGTTTGTTTTTTTCAATACCTAAATTTGTAGCTATATCCTATGCGATTCTTTGGAGCACATGTATCGGCAAGCGGTGGATTAGAGAATGCTCTCGCTAACGGACGCGAGTTGAATGTTAACACGATTCAGCTGCACCCCTCTCCACCGCAGCGCTGGAATGCCAACCCATTTGCGCCGGATGTTGAGGCGAAGTTTCTTGCAGCGCGTGAATCCTCCGGGGTCAAACGGGTCTATTTTCACGCTATTTATCTGATAAATATGGGGACTCCGGATGAGCGCCATTTTAATCTCTCGAAGAAATCGTTGTTTAATGACCTTGATCTTTGCGCTCGCATTCATGGCGATGGTGTGATCTTTCATTCGGGTAGCCTCAAGGATGAGCCAGATGAGAGTAAGGGGCTGCGGCGAGTCGCCGATGGGATTAATGAAATTATGGGAAAGTATCACGGGGCGGCCCGCTTGATAATTGAAGTTGCAGCTGGATCGGGAGCAGTGATCGGCGACCGCCTAGAAGAGTTGGCTGAGATATATTCGAATGTTGAAGACAAGGCGCGGGTCGGTTTTGGACTTGATTCGCAGCATCTTTGGGCAAGTGGCTATGATCTAAGGGGCGACTTGGTCGGATTTGTAAAGCAGGTTGAAAGCACGTTAACACTGGAGAAGATCTATTCCTTTCATCTAAACGACAGCAAAACAGCGCTAGCTAGCCGAGTAGATCGGCATGAGAATCTGGGCCAGGGACTTATTGGGCTTGAGGCGCTCACGGCTCTTGTAGATCACCCAGCCTTTCGCGATGTGCCGTTTATTCTAGAGACCCCAGCGCTAAAGGACATGGGGACTGCGAAGGAAGAGGTGGAGAGGTTGAGGGGGATTGTTGGGTAGGGTGCTGCTTTCGAGGCCTGGTAAGCCCTCGAAAGCATTCTAAGACAACTATACTGTTTGACGGAATACTGTTCCCAGGATAGACTAATGATAAAGACCTTTCGATGTAGGGAGACAGAGCGTCTTGAGACAGAGCGTCTTGAGACAGAGCGTCTTGAGACAGAGCGTCTTGAGACAGAGCGTCTTTTTAACGATCTCCGTTCGCGAAGATTTAAAAACATTGAGAGAGTGGCTATAGCGATTATCAAAAGTCGCTGCCAATAAAATTGGCAAGCCTTTTGAAATTAATCGCTATAGGTTGCTGTTTTGATTCGCTTTCAGCGAATCTATAGCGGTTTGCAAAAGCTATTATATCGCTCGCGACTTTTGCAAACCGCTATTGACGCAAGTTGGAGATACTTGAGGCAGCAATTCGGCTCGAGGATCTGCGTAGTCGCCCGGGGAATCGCCTTGAGGCGCTAAAGGGAGCACCGCTAGGGTGAGCGCCAATTTCTAGAAAAAATCAATAGAATCAGGCAGATCGTGTCTCGTAGTAGGTTCAACTGCGGTTTCTAGGTTTAAAGATCGCCAGGAGTACCATTCTGCCAAAAATTGAACGTGGTGTTAGGGTATTCGAACGTAAGGTGGCGTAGTTTAAATATTACTCACTTGCATCCCCAAACACCCCCTCAATCTCGTCTGCAAAACGCATCGCCACTGCTTTTCTGCGCACCTTAAAGGTTGGCGTAAGCAATTCATTATCTTGGGTGAAATCTTCCGGTAAGATCAGGATCTTTTTGATGCTCTCATAGCTAGCAAGAGTACTGTTTAGCTTCTCAATATGTGCCCAGACCTGCGCATAAACCTGGGGGTCTTGGCTCAGGTCAGCATCGAGTGCAAGTCCTGATTTATTTCCCCAACCACGTACTAGCTCCTCGTTCAGTGTAATTAGCGCAGCGCAGTATGGTTTGCCTTCACCGATTAGCATGGCCTGAGAGACAAGCGCGCATTCCTTAATGCGCTGCTCAATTGGATCCGGGGGGATCTTCTTGCCACCGGCCGTAATTATTAACTCCTTCTTGCGACCCTCAATCCAGAGGAAACCATCGCCATCGATACGCCCAAGGTCGCCGGTATGAAACCAACCATCCTCATCCCAGGCTTGACTCGTTGCCGTTGGGCGTTGGTAGTAGCCGCCGGTGATATTGGGCCCACGGAACAGAATCTCAGAATCGCTTGCTATTCGTAGTTCGATGTCAGCATCGAGAACCGGACCAACTGATCCGATCCGCTTTTTCCCCAATCGATTAACATTGGTAGCTACACAGGTTTCGGTTAACCCGTAGCCCTCAAGCACCTCCATTCCAAGATCGGCGAAGAACTGCGCAACATTTACAGGCAGCTTTGCACCACCAGAGACAGCATAGCGGAAGCGCGAACCGAATAGCTTGCGAGAGATTGCGCGGCGGAGTGTTGCAGTTAAAAGGTACTTAATTTGTACTCCAAGTGAAACAGGCTGCCCAAGGCGGTCCGCCTTTGCACGCTCCAAAGCGCTAGAGATCGCTGTGTTGAGTAGCGCAGCGCGCATTCCGGATGCATGGGCTTTCTCAAGAATTCCGGACTGCATCTTTTCGAGGAGTCGCGGAACAACCGTGATAATCTCACTCCCAGCTTCACTGATATCTTTGCTAATTGAACGCGGATCAAATTTAGAGGAGCGTCTATTAGAAACAGCCGTAAAGCGCAGCTCGGCGGAAGTTAAGAATCCGATATAGCCCATCAGCTTGGCGAATGAATGCGCTAGGGGGAGGAAGAGCATCAATATATTGCGCTCACCGTATATCCCAGCATTATAGGCTTGGCGCACATTCGCTAGGTGATTGCCGTGAGTTTGGATCACCCCTTTCGGTGCCCCAGTTGTGCCCGAGGTGTAGACGAGTGAGGCGATATCATCACGCTCCAGATCATTGATGCGCGTGAACGGGTCGCCTTCAAAGGAGGGGATCGTCGCCCAGGGCTGGGTGGGAAGCGCTGAGCTTGTCTCCTCGAAGGTGATCACGCGCTTAATTGAGATCGTAACGTCTCCAGCGGGGCGTTCCTCAGAGGCTGGAATGCCAAACGGTTTACCATTTAGAGCTGCGAGTTTATCTATCTGCTCCTGATTCTCGGCAAATATGACCTGCGCTCCTGAATCGAAGAGGATAAATCCTGTTTCCTGAGCGGTGAGTGACGGATATACCGAGACAGAGATGCACCCAGCGCATAGGATTGCCAGGTCAGCCTCGAGCCATTCAGGGCGCGTGCTGGAGATAATCGCAACCCTGTCACCAGGATTGAGCCCCAATGAGATCAGATAAGCCGCAATTCGTTTAACGGTTGCAAGGCTTGTTGCATAGTTGGTTGTGATCCAGGGACGCGCTGGTGTTTTGAGCGGATCTCCCGATGTGCCCTCAGCCATCCTTGGCTGAGCATAAACAACATTACTAGGTGTGCGACCAGCGATGTCGAGGAACGCCGCGGGAATGTTTGGAAATCGATCTAGCTGCATAATTTAAGGCTAACCCTAGTTTGGGCAGGGAGTCACGAATGAATTTTCATAGCAGGCTGCACTATTGACGAGTGCCTCGTTCACCCTCCGGCCAACCCCAACGCCAGCGCCTCTCCCCGAAGAGCTGCAATTACGTTTGCTACATGTTGCTCAAGCTCAATCCCCAATTCTTGGGCGCCCAGGCGTATATCGTCGCGATTACAACCGCGGGCAAAGGCTTTGTCCTTCATCTTTTTAAGAACAGATTTTGGTTCAAGGGTGAGGATCGAACGATCTGGTCGCACCAACACTGACGCCGTTACAAGTCCCGAGAGCTCATCTACAGCAAATAGCGTTTTGTCGAGAGCTGTTGTGCGTGGAACATTAGTATAACTAGCGTGCCCCATTATTGCGGTGCGCAGCTCCTCTGGATATCCCAGCTCGGCTAGGATTTTATTTCCCTTAAAAGGGTGACCATCTGGCGTACCATCAGCGGCGAATGGCTCCGGAAACTTCTCATAATCAAAATCGTGAAGTAATCCTGTCATACCCCACAGTTCAAGCGCTTCACTGGACAGATCTTGAGACTGAGCGTACCAACGCATCGCGGCCTCGACTGCTAGGGCGTGTTTTAGCAAGCTCTCACTTTGGGTGTATTCCTTGAGTAGGGCTAAGGCTTCAGGTAACCGTTCACGGGGGGTGATTATATTGAAAAACTTTTGGTGGATTGTCTCATTTTCTGACATTTCAATACCTTTTTTCCTTTCTTGTCGCCCCTAAACGGGGCATTTTTTGTGAACGGTTACTTGTTGTCCCGCTGGGGGCCGCTTCCAGCGGATAAAAATGCACCCAATTTGTTAGTTTGCGATGATTCTTGCACCTCCCGTGAACGGTTACGGCCTCTGTTCTAGTTTTCATTTTGTCCTCTCGTTCAGCGGTGTTATTCGACCTTCGCCTTCGCGCTTGTCGCCTTCTCGATTACCGCCTTCTCGATTACCGCCTTCCCGACTACCGCCTTCCCGACTACGCTGTTCTGCCGCATAAAAGGTTCCAAATAGTTTGAGCATTAGAGCTAACTGAGGTCTGCTGGCGACCTGCTTATCACTTAGATCCACTGTGAAGCTCTGTTGAGAGTCTCCGGCAGTAATGCGAATGCAACTTGTTTTGCAATTCGTGACTTGATCGGAGCCCAACACGTTTGCTTCACGTATTAGGCCCAATAGTCGGGTAATGCGTTCAACAGCGATCGAGAGGTTCGGGTTCCCAAAAGGTGGAACGGTTAATTGCCAATCGATCTTCGGTTCGCCAGATACAGTTTGAGCTGCCATGCGCAATTCTGGGACAACGCGCGCGTCATCTAACCCAGCGTTCACTGTGGCTTCAATCTTAGATAACCAGCTATCAAATTTCTGTTGTTCACTTGAACGTCGTGGGCCGGAGCCAGTATCAATGAGCGCTAGAGCTACAACTGTAACAGCTACGACACAGATTTTTATAAGGACCGATCGGTTCATACCTGCTACAAACTAGAGCTAATCATTAGATGAGATCTCAGTTGCCAACTGCGACGCTCGGGTAAGTAACGCTTCGGCCTGATTCCTCTCAGGTTCCTCAAGCACTTCATCTACGAGTGCTTTAAGGATCATCCCCATCTGGGGCCCGGGAGGAATTCCAATCTTTATTAGATCGTTGCCATCAATCGCGAGACCAGAGTGCACTGACCCTATCACACGGGCATCCTCTATGGCGATTAGCTCTTCAATCCCCGTCATTGCTTGGGCGATCTCTTCCACGGGTGTTAGGGGTGGAGCATCTGCAAGTTTTAGCTTCTTCCACTCTGGCAGTAGCGTCCCAAGATCGCGCATTAATCGCCGTACTCCGGGCGCACCGCAGTTTAGTGGCCGCATGTGCAGACGAACTAGCACAGCTACGTCCGCGATATCAGCATGTGAGAACTTTAGGCGCTCCATTGCAGTCCGTGCCAGCGTTTCAGAAAGCTCCTCATGGCGATAGAAATGTCTACGCCCCTGATCATCTGTGCTTAATGTTGCCGGCTTTCCGGCGTCGTGGAACAGTGCTGCAAGACGCACAAGGCGTTCCTGCGGCGCGCGATCGAGGACCCAGATTGTGTGCTCAAAAACATCATGGATATGAAAATCGTTCTGGGCAAAACCAACACTCGGAACTAGCTCGGGAAGAACTAATGCTAGCAGTCCAACCTGTTCAATTGCGTGCAGCCCCGCACCAGCATGCGGACTTAAAATTATTCGTTCTAACTCGGAACGTATTCGCTCAACGCTGACGCTGCTAATTGTTGCAACGCGAGTGCGGGCGGCCTCCCAAGTGGCTGGATCAACCGCGCGTCCGGCGGCCGGACCAAAGCGAATCATCCGCAGAATTCGCAGTGGATCCTCCTCAAAGCGCATCGTGGCATCACCGACGGCTCGAAGTACCCCAGCATTTAAATCAGCTTGGCCCTGATAGGGATCACATAATTCACAACTAGCAACTGAGTAGGCGACGGCGTTAATGGTAAAATCACGTCCGCCGAGGTCGGTACCAATATCATTGGCATAGCGATTCTGATGATCGTAATTCTGATGATGCGGTCCGGGAATACGAAAGGTTGTTAGCTCAACCGAACGTCCATCCGCTAAAACTGTGACGGTGCCGTGCTTTAGTCCAGTTTCAATGACTCGTAATCCAGCGGCGTTCAGACGATCGGTCGCCGTCTGGGGATCAAGTTTTGACGCGAGGTCGAAGTCATGTGGCTCATGATTGCTCAAGCAGTCACGCACCGTACCGCCAACGAGATAGAGATCGGAATCAGCGCCAAGTGCTTCGGCAATCCCCCTTATGGCAGTGGATTCGCGGGCCGATCTAAGACGAGCCTCTCCTTCCACCGATGGCGGTAGCAAGGAAGCTGTTCCAGGAATTCGGGATCTGGCCATTTAGTCGCACCTGTAATACCGGTAGCCAATCGGGCTTGCTCGGTTTTGAACGCAATAACATGTGCGCTTCCTTGGGCGTCCGTCCACCCTTGCGACGATTGCAACTGACGCAACAACACACCACGTTCTCCCAGGTCGTTTTACCGCCCTGGCTTCTTGGTACTACGTGGTCAAGGGTAGCTTCGCGACCGGTAAGCGAAACGCCACAATATTGGCACTCCAAATCATCGCGGGCAAGCACGTTGGTCCGACATAGCGGTGGCGACTTACGCCCCATGCGAATAAATTTCAGTAACCGCACAACTGCGGGTGCTTTGATTATCAGTGAGACGGAGCGAATTTCACTGTCGTATTCCTCGACGACTTCAACTTTGCCAAGGAAGCACATCGTAACAGCGCGCTGCCAAGAGATAATCTTTAGCGGCTCGTAACTGGCATTCAGAAGCAGAACTGATTCCATGAGAATTCATGCTGAATGAAAACTCATTAACCACCTGTTATCCCACGATCCAACTACAGCACCCTTCCGAGTGAACTGCGCCCCCCTTGAGCTTTAGGGGCATCCATCCTCACCTAAGGATAGACTAGGTCGCCAGCGAGATCAGACAGCTTAAAACGCTCTAACTAACGGGTTACACCTACTAGTATTTGTATTATCGGCAGTTTGAGCAAGGAGATAATCAGTTAATGACTAATAACTATAGATTTTTCTAGGTGCATTCCATGCCGATCTGCCTGAATTTTGCCACTCTTTCTTGACACTTAGCCCACTAATCTCTATCTTCGGGGACCGTTTCGGCTTTGTTTGACCGGAGAGAGGTTATTTGGGGGCTAGTAGCTCAGTTGGTTAGAGTACACGCCTGATAAGCGTGAGGTCGGTGGTTCGAGTCCACCCTGGCCCATTTTATTGATCCCAATCAAGGCTTTGATTGGGATGGTGGTCTCCGCGGGTTTTCCGGAGGCGTCGGGTTTCCTGGTTTGTGGTTCTGTTGATCCCAATCAAGGCTTTGATTGGGATGGTGGTCTCCGCGGGTTTTCCGGAGGCGTCGGGTTTCCTGGTTTGTGGTTCTGTTGATCTCAATCAAGGCTTTGGTTGAGATGGGAGCCCCTAGGGTGTTTTTCGGAAGCGGTGGGATTCCTGTGTTTAGTTAGTGCTATTTTTTGTTCTTGTATGGGGCTGTAGCTCAGTTTGGCTAGAGCACCTGCTTTGCAAGCAGGGGGTCAAGGGTTCGAGTCCCTTCAGCTCCATTCTTCTCCCTTTTTTAGACCCAGCGCAGTAGAGCTGTTGCTTGCTACAATGCTTCGGAACGGTGCTCCGTATCCCAAAGGGCAATTGATGACCTTTTATTAACGAATCAAATACCGACACATGAAATCAAGATTCACTAACTACATTGTTACTCTCGCTGTCTTCGTAGCGCTACTTTCTCTCACCTCCTGCGGCTACAATACGTTGCAATCACAGGATGAGATTATCAAGGCATCCTGGTCTGAGGTAGTGAACCAGTATCAACGCCGGGCGGATCTTGTGCCAAACTTAGTCAGCACCGTGAAGGGTTATGCAACACACGAAAAAGATGTCTTCGAAGTGGTGACGGCAGCGCGCGCTAAAGTTGGATCGGTCACAATTAACGCGGATCAACTAGCTGATGACGAAGCCTTTAAAAAATTTCAGGAAGCTCAGGCTGGAATGAGCTCCGCCTTGTCACGTTTATTGGCAGTTGCTGAGAACTACCCAAACTTGAAGGCCGACGCATCCTTTCGTGATCTACAGGCCCAGCTCGAAGGCACTGAAAACCGAATTGCAGTGGCTCGCAAGCGCTACATAGATAGTATCAAGGATTATAACGTAACGGTTCGTTCGTTCCCTTCAAACCTGACCGCTAAATGGCTGGGATTGACGATTAAACCGAACTTCACCGTTGAGGATGAAAAGTCGATATCTAAGCCCCCGACGGTAACCTTTTAGAGCAGATGTATCTACTTTCGGCACGGAAATTAATAGTGCTGATGTTGGTGGGACTGATCCTTCGCGCGCCACTGTGCACTGCTGAAGAACTGAATGCGATACCCGAATTCACCGGCCACGTTGTTGATACCATCGGTCTATTAAAGAGTGATCAGCGCCAAACACTTGAGCAAACCCTTGCCCAGTATCAAAGCACAAAAGGTAGTCAGATTGCTGTTTTGATAGTTGATTCTACCGCTCCCGAGGCTATTGAAGCGTATGCGATGCGTGTCGCTGAGATGTGGAAGATCGGGCGCAAAGGAACAGACGATGGCGTATTGCTTTTAATAGCTCGCAAAGACCGATCAATGCGGATTGAGGTAGGATACGGGCTTGAAGGTAGTCTGAGTGACATCGTTAGTAAGCGAATTATAGAAGATATAATTGTGCCCCATTTTAAGGCCGGAGATTTTAATCGCGGCATCGTCGACGGTGTTGCTGCGATTTTGCGAGTGGTAGATGGGGAGAAGTTGCCGCCGCCAACTGCGCAAACGAATCCGAATTCAGCCATCAACGCAATTTTGATCTCAATATTTTTCGGGGTTCTTCTCGGCAACAGATCATCCTCTAAGCGCTTGGGAATTTTTGGTGCTGGTGCCATCGGATTTCTTGCCGGACTGCTAATGATCTCCTTTTGGGGTGGGGTAGCATTGGGAATCTTTGCGGCGTTTGCGGCCTCTTTACTTCTACTGTCTAACGATATCGGCAGTGGTGGCGGACGTGGCGGATTAATTCACGGTGGCTCACGAGGTTGGGGCGGGGGATTCAGTGGTGGATTTAGCGGCGGTGGAGGCGGCGGTTTTGGCGGTGGAGGAGCATCAGGACGATGGTGAAATATAACTCTACACTAGTTGATAGATGCGCCCGCGCTTGGCGCAACCTCAGCTCCAGCGCGCGCAGTATGCGCCGATCTTTTGGAGCTAGCGAACTGCGCGCCATCAAAGCTGCGATCAGGGAGGCGGAACGGGGACACACGGGTGAGATCCATTTTGCAATAGAGCCCAGATTAAATCCGATCTCTGTGCTTACTGGACTCAGCACCCGCGATCGAGCGATCGAAGCCTTCTCACAACTCCGTGTATGGGATACAGCCGACAACAATGGAGTGCTGATATATCTGTTATGGTCTGAGCGCAGTATTGAGATAATTGCTGACCGTGGGTTTAACCAAACGGTTAGTACTGAGCAGTGGGAGCAGGTATGCAAAAATATAGAGCACTGTTTGCGCCAGGGTCCTCTGCATCTCGCCGTAGTGACTGGAATTACAGAGGTAGGAAAGATCGTCGCGCCCCTGTTTGCTGGAGCTGACCAGAGTGGCGACGAGTTGAGTAATCAGCCAACATTTTTATAGAGTCGATAAAGATAATCGAATTCAAGGAGCGAGATTATGATCAAGCAAGCATTCGTAGTAGACGGCGTTCGAACACCGATCGGTAGTTTTGCGGGGGCACTTTCGGGAGTTCGCACTGACGATCTCGCCGCGCACGTAATTCGCGAGCTAGTTGCCCGTCACGAGGTTCTCGATAGATCACTGATTACAGATGTGGTGTTGGGTTGTGCAAACCAAGCGGGAGAAGATAATCGCAATGTGGCTCGGATGGCGTTACTTCTCGCTGGATTGCCAGCAAGTGTTCCGGGAGAGACAGTTAATCGACTATGTGCTTCAGGGTTATCAGCACTGGCGGCAGTTACCCGTGGCATTCAGTGCGGTGAGGGGGAGATCTATATCGCCGGTGGTGTTGAGAGTATGACCCGAGCTCCATATGTAACGGCAAAAGCGGAGACGGCTTTCGCTCGAACGGTTGAAACCTTTGATACAAGCATCGGCTGGCGCTTCGTTAATCCTAAAATGCAGGAAGCATATGGAATCGACTCGATGGGCGCGACGGCTGAGAATGTTGCTGAAGAGTTTTCAATCTCGCGTGATGACCAGGATCGATTCGCCTTGAACTCGCAGCAGAAGGCAGCCAAAGCCCGTTCGGATGGACGATTCACCAAGGAGATCGTAGCGATCGATGTGCCAGCGCCAAAGCGAACTACTAAACGGATTGATACTGACGAGTTCATTCGCCCAGATACATCTATGGAGACTCTAGAGCGTCTCAAGCCCGCCTTTCGTTCCGATGGTCGTGGCACAGTTACCGCCGGAAATTCAAGTGGAATTAATGATGGTGCGTGCGCTTTGCTAGTTGCGTCCGAGGAGGCCGTAGCACGATTCAAACTTCGACCACTTGCACGAGTAGTGGCTACAGCAGCGGCAGGCATTGAACCGCGGATTATGGGAATGGGGCCGGTAGCAGCGACCCAGAAGGTTTTGCAGTTCTCTGGTATTACGCTCGATAAGATAGGGGTGATCGAACTCAATGAAGCTTTCGCCGCTCAAAGTGTAGCGTGTATTCGGGCGATGGGCCTGCGTGACAGCGATACCCGCATTAATCCGAATGGTGGAGCGATCGCCCTGGGACATCCGCTGGGGATGTCCGGTGCACGACTCGTGCTGACCGCCGCGCATGAACTACAGCTGCGTAATGAGCGCTATGCCCTGTGCACGATGTGCGTCGGGGTAGGGCAGGGGATGGCGATGATTATTGAACGGGCGTAGTTGGTTTTGCTGTTCCCGAAGTCGCTGCTGAATTGCTACCATGCATCCCATGACATGCTATGAATTTAAAGGAACCCGACCAGTAGTTCACGAAAGCGCATTTGTCCATCCACAAGCTGCTGTCACCGGTAATGTGATCATTGGACGTGATGTTTATGTTGGGCCGGGAGCGGCAATTCGTGGTGATTGGGGAGCGATAGTTATTGAGGACGGCTGCAACGTTCAAGAGTCGTGCACAATCCATATGTTCCCAGGTGTGACGGTGCTTCTCCAGGAGGGCGCCCATATTGGACATGGGGCCGTAATCCATGGGGCATTAATTGGGCGTAACTGTCTAGTCGGAATGAACTCGGTGGTGATGGATAATGTCGAGATCGGGGACGAATGTATTATTGGCGCACTGACATTTGTGCCACCTGAGATGAAGATTCCTGCACGTAAGGTCGTGGTTGGTAGTCCCGCTAAGATAGTGAAAGACGTCAGCGACGAGATGTTAAAATGGAAGAGTGAGGGCACCAGAATCTACCAGCAATTGCCGGTAGATCTGTTTGCATCCCTAAAGATTTGTGAACCATTACGGCAGGTTCCTGCTGATCGCGCGATGACCAAATCCAGTACGTATGAGCCTTGGTCTAGTAGCTCCTAACCTTAAGCAATTGAGATTTTCATCCGATAACAAAGATGACTCGCGTCATCGTGCTATTTTTTTGTTTGGAGTGAACTATAGCGATTATCAAAAGTCGGTGCCAATAAAATTGGCAAGCCTTTTGAACTTAATCGCTATAGGTTGTTGATTTGATTCGCTTCCAGCGAATCTATAGCGGTCTGCAAACGCTATTATATCGCTCGCGACTTTTGCAAACCGCTATAGGCCCTATGGAATCGCGTCTACGCTTACTAATAGTTGATGCCGACCCTGGAACACGTGCTGGACTAAAGCAAGCGCTGATGATGCATCCATATGTTAAGCAGGTTAACTTCGCAAACGACTGGTTGATTGCAAGTAAGTTAGCTCCGGAGTTTGATCCGCACCTAGTCATCATCTCATCGACGCTGTTTGAAGACACTATCTCGCAGCAATTCGATTCCCTGCGTAACGCACTCCCGGAGGCAGTGCGCTATATTGTTCTATTGCACGGGCTAGATCGCACGGTAGTAAAGTTAGTTACGACTATGATTCAAGGCGTACACGGCTTTTTAGCTGAGCCATTCTCCTATGAGGACATTGAACGCCTTCTGCCGCTAGTTAGTGAGATGGAGGTTAAGGAGCTGGTAGAGCGTGAGAAGTTGGCGGTTGGTGCCCTGCTCGACTCAATGGCTACTCTGATTAGTAGCGCGTGTCCAGGTCTATTACGCGGAGATGGTCCTGGTCAGTCAATTCGCGGAATGCGCAGTCAAGGTCAGGCGATTCGAGCGATCTTGGATAAAGATCAGGATTGGTACGAGGGGTTGTTACTTAAACGTTTTGAATCATCGGTAGTCTCGCCAACTTATGCGAGACTGCGACGCGAGCACGACCGCGAGCTAGAGATGAAGGTTAAGTATGCTGAGAAGGAGCGAGTTAGAAAAGAGATAGAGGAAGCGAAGGCGAAAGCGAAGGCCAAGGCAAGTGGTCCTAGAGTTCAGTATCGATCGAGTTAAGAATTCGCCCCGAGATGCGGTAATCTTCCGTTCTCAGCAACCAGCACCCTAGGTGCCCCCAGCCAGCGTTGAATACCCACGGCAGCCAAAGCACTCTCAATCGTACGTGAGACGCCCGGCATCTTTAATCTGCGATGCAGTACCATCGGCAAGCTAAACTGGCCGTGCTCAGATTCAATTCTAAAACCCTGTTGCCTAAAGCATTGATGTATTTCGTCTGCATTGAAGCTGCGGTACTGGCGCGTATTTCCCTCTAAGCGCTGCTTCAATGCGAATAAAGGACCGGCAAGGTGGTGCAATCCGGTTATCGGTGGATAATCGATCACGACCCTATGACGCGCAACTCTACAAAGTTCGGAGATCAACTTGGGCCAGTCCGAAATGTGACTAACTATTCTTAAGCACGTAACGGCATCAAAGCTATCATCCGGAAATGGCAGAGTCACAAGCGAGCCCTCACGAAATGTACATTTACCCTCCTGTAATAGATCGGCGATCTGTTCGCTGCACTGCATAGTGCTACCCAGAACGGTTACGGCATAGCGCGAGCGTTGCGCGGTTAAACGACTAAACGCCCGTGCAACCTGACCATGGCCACCGCCGACATCCAAAATTGTACTAATGTTCGACACCTCAAGTGCCTTGCAGACCAGATTCTCCTGAACCTCAAGCATCCAGCAACCAACTGCACCGCTGAAACGACTGGCGTACTCTGCCGAGGAGGAGTGCACATCGGGATCGTCGCAGATGCCTAAAGTCATCGTAACCGTTACCAGTCATCTAATCGCGCTTGAACTTCTTATATTTAATTCGCTGCACGCGATCGGCATCAGCACCGAGGCGCTTGTGTCGATCAGCCTCATATTCAGAAAAATTGCCGTCAAACCAAACTACCTGACTATTGCCTTCGAATGCCAACATATGGGTAGCGATACGATCTAAGAACCAGCGATCGTGGCTGATGACCACTGCACATCCCGCGAAGTTAATTAAGGCATCCTCAAGCGCCCGCAGAGTATTAACATCAAGATCATTGGTTGGTTCATCTAGTAACAACACGTTACCGGCATCTCTTAGGGTTAATGCCAGGTGCACACGATTACGTTCGCCTCCGGATAGCACGGCGATCGATTTCTGTTGATCAGTACCAGCAAAATTAAATCGCGCCACATAGGCCCGACTCGGTATATCGCGGTTGCCCAGGGTGATTGTGTCCTGACCCCCCGAGATCACCTCCCATACCGTACGCTTGTCGGTTGCCGGAAAGCGATCCTGTTTTACATATCCAAGCTGCACCGTTTCACCAACCGAGAACGTCCCCGCATCTGGCTTCTCTTCGCCCATGATCATGCGAAATAAGGTACTCTTTCCGGCCCCGTTTGGCCCAATAACTCCGACGATTCCCCCCTGGGGGAGCGAAAAGCTTAAATTCTCGAAGAGCAACTTGTCGCCATATGCTTTTGAGACACCATGGGCTTCGATAACCTTGGCACCAAGGCGCGGTCCGGGCGGGATGAAGATCTCAAGCTCCTCATCGCGCTTCTCGTTGGCCTGAGCGACCAACATGTCGTAATTAGCCAATCGGGCTTTGCTCTTTGCTCGCCGGGCACTAGGACTTTGTCGGACCCATTCAAGCTCACGCTGTAGTGTCTTAACGCGTTTGCCCTCGCTGCGTTCCTCCTGCTCAAGGCGGGCTTGGCGCTGCTCTAGCCAAGATGAATAGTTGCCCTTCCATGGAATACCCGCGCCACGATCAAGCTCAAGGATCCAACCGGCAACGTTATCCAAAAAATAACGATCGTGAGTTACAGCGATGACCGTGCCCTTATACTGTTGAAGGTGGCGCTCAAGAAAGAATACTGACTCAGCATCTAGATGGTTCGTGGGTTCATCTAAGAGTAGTACGTCCGGTTCTTCGAGTAGCAAACGACAAAGGGCAACGCGTCGTTTTTCACCTCCGGATAGGGTTTTTATCAGAGCGTCATCCGGTGGGCAGCGCAACGCCTCCATCGCTAAGTCCAAACGACTGTCCAGCTCCCAGGCATTAGATGCATCCAATTTTTCCTGTACAACTGCTTGACGATCCACCAGTTTGGTCATCTCGTCATCCGACATCGGCTCAGAGAACTTGGCGTTAATCTGTTCGAACTCTTTAAGAAGAGCATTAATGACAATACAGCCCTCCTGAACCGCTTGGCGCACTGTTATCTCGGGGTCAAGCTTCGGCTCCTGGTCCAGTAATCCAACAGAGAATGCTTTGTCGGAATTAACCTCACCGTTGAATTCCTTCTCTTGCCCCGCGATGATTCGCAGCAGGGTACTTTTACCCGACCCATTGAGTCCAAGCACCCCGATCTTTGCCCCGTAGTAGAATGATAGCGAGATCTCCTTAAGGACCTGTTTATTGGGTGGAAAAAACTTCGACACCCGGCTCATCGAAAAGATTATCTGCTTATCGTTAGTTGTACTCATTGATATAACGCCTAACCGTAAAAGTATGGGCGCAATAGTAGCAGAATGGTTGGCAGGAACAACATTGAGAGAATCGGGTGAGGACACCCTATCTTTTGCCTCTCTGCATCGATTCTGTATTGGGGTAGCCACGGACCCCCCGATAGTCGATAGCTTATGGCTTCGCCAGAGGTGAATTCTGACGGCTCATGTTGCCACCCACTCTACGCATGAATTAACTATAGCGATTATCAAAAGTCGGTGCCAATAAAATTGGAAAGCCCTTTGATATTAATCGCTATAGGTTGTTGATTTGATTCGCTTCCAGCGAATCTATAGCGTTTTGCAAAAGCTATTATATCGCTCGCGACTTTTGCAAACCGCTATAGCAATCCTTCAACTCCCACTACGCCGCACACCTCTGCTGCGCCACAGCTGGTCCAAACGAAATGGTATCTTCGTTCTGATAGTCATCAAAGTAACGTGATAGACGCTTGCGCAAGATCTGACGTGATCGGTGCAGTCTTGATTTTACTGCGGGCACTGAAACGCCTAAGATCTCCCCGACATCTTGGTTCGAAAGTCCGTCGACATCTCGTAGTATAAAGATCATCCGGTACTCATCGGGTAGTTTTGAAATAGCCGCGTCTAAATGCTGGCGCAGCTCATGCCGTGAGGTTAGATAGTTGATATCTGACGTATCACTACGCTCTCCAACCCAGCTCTCTTTAATCCCTTGGCCCATGTCTTCCAAAGAGGTGGTCGGGGTCTGCTTACGCTTACGCAACTTCATAAAGGCGGTGTTGACAGTAATGCGATAGAGCCAACTGGAGAATGCCGACTTTCCCTCGAACTTAGCGATCTTTCGGTAGACAGTGATAAAGACATCCTGGACGATCTCTTCGGCATCCTCATGGTTGCGAGCTATGCGCAGCGCTAGGTTACTGACCTTCTCGGTATAGCGATTGAGAATTTCAGTAAATCCGCTCTGGTCCCCGGATTGAAGCTTCGTTACTAAATCCACATCACTCATCGCATTCTCTGCCGTGTTTGTGTTGGTGTTCTGAAGTTCCTGGGTTACCAAATGTGCCATGTAATCCTCACTTGCAAATTTCGTACTGGTTGAACTGCCTAAAAGTGAAGGGTGCGTCCCTGCTCCCCTCATATTCATAAAACTCCCATGTTTTTAGGGGCCAGTTGTCACGGATTTGTAAAATCGTTCGCACGGTGCAAAAATAAATCCGTTCAACTGAACTAGTAATAGATAATCAATTATTTCAATAAGTTGCAGGAATAAAAATCATGAACGATGCAGCATCAATCAAGCGCACTGTCACCTGCCGCAAACTCGGCGGAACTCATGAGGGCTTAGAAAAGCCGCCATTTAAGGGTGAGATCGGGGATAAGATATTTGAAAGTATCTCAAAGCAGGCCTGGGCGATGTGGCGCGATGATATGCAGATTAAGGTGCTGAATGAATACCGCCTTAACATGGGCAACCCTAAGGATTACCAGGTATTGGTTGAGCAGATGTTGGCGTTCTTGAACCTAAAAGAGGGGCCCGTAGTGCAGGTTGAAAACGCCGAGCGCGGGCGAAAGGGAACCTAGGTGTTTTCACTTGCGTTAATTGGCGCGGGAAATCTAGGTCAGGCGTTATTGGAGTGTACCTGCGGCGGGTATTCGAACCCTGAGCATCCCTGTGAAGCTGATCAGATTATCGTTGTTGAAAGTGACGCAGCGAGGTGTGTGGGCCTTAGGGAATTTGCGACCCGTGCTAACAAACCAGTAAGCATTGAGTCGTGCATTACTTCAAGCTTAAAACGCGCTGGAGTGATCGTACTCGCAGTTAAACCTCAAGATTATGCGATAGTCGCCAAGGACCTGGCATTGGTAGTTGAGCCATCACAGCTTGTAGTCTCAGTAATGGCTGGAGTTTCCATCGCAGCTATCTCAAGCGCTCTTGGTGGACATGGTGCTGTTATTCGCTGTATGCCAAATCTTCCTGCCCGCATCGGTAAAGCTATTACGGTCTATTACTCGGGCCCAACGATATCGGGCGATCATCGCTTTCTGGCTGAGCATCTATTGTCAACAATTGGGGAGATATTGGAGGTCCATTCTGAGGAGCTGCTGGCTTCCGCGACAGCAATCTCTGGAAGTGGTCCAGGCTATATATATTATTTAGCTCAACATATGGTCGCCGAGGCGATCGTCCAGGGATTTACCCCCGCGCAAGCAGTGAAATTGGTCTGCGCAACCTGGGGTGGTGCAATTGAACTGTGGCAAAATAGCGATGAAGATCCGGCAAAATTGTTGTCCGCCGTAACCTCAAAAGGTGGTACAACGGCTGCCGCGGTAGCGGTGTTTGAGCAAGCAGGCGTGGGTGCCGGACTGCGCGCTGGAGTTGCGCGGGCATGCGCAAGAGCAGTTGAGTTGAGTCAGACTAAATCCTAGTTTTGGGGGCACTATCATGGGTGAGCTAAGTATTATTCTTCACGGCGGAGCGTGGACACCTGAGCCAGATGCGCGCGATGGGAAGGAACGCCCCGCACTAGCCGCAGCGCTTGATGCTGGATGGCGAGCACTAAGTTCCGGAGTACCTGGTGAGCGTGCGGTCGTCGAGGCATTGCGGGTACTTGAAGATTGTGAATACCTGGATGCTGGTTACGGTTCGTTCCCCGACGAGAATGGTGAGGTCTTCACCGATGTTGCTCTCATGCGTGGTTGTGGCGACTTCATATCACTGCTTGGACTCTCACATGTGCGACATCCTTCTGCGCTGGCCCTCGATCTACTGCAACCCGGGGCGCGTTTGATGACGATCTGGACGGCGCGTCGTGCAGCTGCGCTGCGGACCGCAAGTGACGAAGCAAAGGAGCGTTACGGTTACGTTATAGATAATGCTGAGTTAGTCTCGCCATATGCGCGAGCAGCCTCTGAGCGCGCCCGACTACTTTATTCCGGCACGAATAAGGGTAAGGCGGTTGGTCATGATACCGTAGGCTGTGTGGTTCGAGATTCTCGTGGAAAGATCTTTGCTGGAACCTCAACCGGAGGAATTGCTTTTAAACCAGACGGTCGAGTTGGAGACGCCCCGATTATTGCCGCCGGTGTTTTTGCCGATGACGAGATCTGCGGATTATCAGCCACCGGTGATGGGGAGCAGATAATGCAATCAATGCTCTCTGGATTTGTAGTAGCCGAGGTTCGCCGCGCCCAGACCCTAGACGCCGGGTGTTTTGAAAGCAATTCAGAAACGCTGCAGTTAATAATAAGCGATGAGTTGGCACGAATGCGTAGGCGTTTTCCCGGAGCCGAAGCTGGAATGATCGTGATGCCAAAGTCAGGAGATCCAGTCTTTGAGTTTAACTCAGAGATGATGTGCGTGGCGATGCGCAGCGGCACGCCTAGTTCGGTGCGTAAAGAGTTAGTGCAGGTGGCGTTGCGGTGTTGAGAGTTGGGAGGGGCGTGGGGTTGGAGTGTCCCGTCCTGACCTGAGTTTACACCTAACGTCTAAAAAGGGATGAGTGTGGAAGGATGGAAAACGCAAGAATGAGCTATGGCCCTGAAGTTAAGCGAGCGATAGTTGAAGAGCTGGAGAGTGGTCGTATATCTATGAGGGAGGCAG
>Ga0163148_10000691_pt1 | contig 45789 bp, 35 predicted proteins | sample OliLakLV19MP7P2_FD_148606 | JGI IMG/M metagenome (GOLD analysis project Ga0163148, IMG submission 148606) | Freshwater microbial mat bacterial communities from Lake Vanda, McMurdo Dry Valleys, Antarctica- Oligotrophic Lake LV.19.MP7.P2 | ecosystem: Environmental > Aquatic > Freshwater > Lake >... | reverse complement strand
CTCCCTGTATTCTTTCGAATGAAAGTATCCGTATGCTCTCTTGACTCAGGCGATCCAGATCTCGTCCATCTTTTCTCATTCCTTGAATTTAGCACTTCTTCTCTTCACCAGCTAGATACTTTGTGTAGCCTATTCAGCTGCCTGAGTAGTAAGTAGCTCAAAATCGTCGAATGATCAATAAAAATAAGCCCGAGGATTTGCCGGGATTCTATAGCGATTATCAAAAGTCGGTGCCAATAAAATTGGCAAGCCTTTTGATATTAATCGCTATAGGTTGTTGATTTGATTCGCTTCCAGCGAATCTATAGCGGTTTGCAAAAGCTATTATATCGCTCGCGACTTTTGCAAACCGCTATAGCAAATCGCAATAAAAACAGTGTGCTAGAACGATCCTGCCTACTGGGGCGGTTTGGCGGATCCCTTGACGCAATTTCCCACACGGCTTTCTCACACGGCTTTCTCCACCCCAAACTTTGCACAAAATTTGAAAATTCGAATTTCTATTGCTTCTGCACAGAATTCTCCAGCTGATAAAATCATTCATAAAAGCAGCCAGATAGGTCAGGAGCCGAACTACAAAAATTCTAAAAGTAAATTCTAAAAGTTGGGTTGGAGAAAATTTAATGGAGAAAATTTAATTGAGAAAATTTAATTGAGAAAATTTAATTCGGAATAGTGTGTGCCAACGGCACCCGTTCATTCAGTGTGGCCGATGGATAGTGATTGATCGTGATACGTTCTACGACACCCTTATGCCAGGGTATAGTGAGAGAAAATTTGAATTTAGCAGCATCACTAATTGTAGGGTTAGAAGCGATGGTAACTACTTTTCTTTGTCCTCTGCCGGCATGAAATTCTTCTCCACCAACAACAGACGGAACAGAGGACAATGCGCGTGATATTCTTTGATCAACTTCTAGAATCTGGGTGCCCTTAGGAAAGGAGGCATCAAGTATGAGCAGCTTTGGATTCCCCATCACTATCTTCTCAAGTCCTCCCGCAATAATCCTAGAATCCGCAGTAGAATCTGCTACGAAGGACGATCTGATTGATTCTATTGCCGTTTTCTAGAAATTGGTACGTGTTGTGAAATCGCTCGCTAGCTCACGTTTTTATTGTTGTCTTAGTCGCTTATGGTCGCTCCCTGCGGTCACTTCCCCGCGCCTCCCGATAGCGGTGCTAGGGTTCCGTTCCAATTTCGTCGAAGAACGTCAATATAATCAACCATCTCGTCCTTCTCGCTACGATTCTACTGCGGAATCTAGGATAATAGACTTTGGCAACACGTCGTTATGTTTTTTGATTAAAGCGCGATCTGCGCTGACTATAATAATATCTTGGGGATGCATCAGCTCTCCTCTCACAGCAAAGAACTGTCGCAATAGCCACCGATCCATATCCCATCCGGCATGCGTCCATGTATGTAGAGCGATTGTGGCGAGACTAAATAATACAAACAAAAAACCACTGCCCATATAATTTTAAGCGGGCAGAAAAGCTGCGTGTTTTATGTTCTTGCCGGTTCAATTTGAAAGGCTCATGTTGATATTTTGCCTCCTAATCTACTGAAATTACTTGTTCTCTTATCCCCGACATTCTAATGAGGGACGCGTGTTAAGAATTAGGTAACAACGGTCGATCTTCCCCTGTGGAATCAAGCACTAGTAGTCAAGTAGTCAAAGCATGCAAGAAACTCAGTCCACCCCTTCTGTAAACTCGCTACCACCAGGCTCAGTCCTGGACGGCCGCTATACTGTCTTGAAGCTTCTGGGTAGTGGGGGCATGGGGGACGTGTATCTTGTCTCTGACAAAAAGCTGAACGGGGAAGAGGTTGCACTCAAACTTCTCCATCGGGGATTAGTCGGCAATCCACAGCAGGCTCAACGCTTCCTTCGCGAAGTCCAACTAACCCGCAAGGTAACCAATGACCATGTGGTCCGAACGCATGATGTTGGCGATCACGAGGGACAGCTATATCTTACGATGGAGTATGTCGCTGGGGAGACGTTAAAGGAGCAGCTTCAAGAGAGCTCAATCTCGCCTCAACAAAGTGTCTCAATTATCAAGCAGATCGCCGAAGGTCTCGTTTCCATTCATGCAGCCGGAATAATTCATCGTGACCTAAAGCCGAGTAACATTCTTGTGGCACCTGACGGGCTACTCAAGATAATGGACTTTGGAATCGCACGACCAGGTGACTCCGAGCTAACAAATCATAATGAGGTGATCGGTAGTACACCATATATGTCGCCTGAGTTATGGGTGGGAAGGGATGTTAGTCAATCCGCCGACCTCTATGCGATCGGCATAATCTGGTATGAATTAATCACCGGCATTCTCCCATTCGACGGCGACTCTCCAGCTGAAATCATGTGCAAACACCTTGAGGCTTATCCCGTTCGTCCGGGCGAGCTTGTAGATACCGTGCCGCCCTGGATGGACCAGACGATTATGCATCTGTTGGGAAAGAAGCCCAATGAGCGCCCAGCTTCAGTTGAAGTACTAATTGAGATTATCAAGAAGAGTAGCAGTCAAAATGCAAATGGCCTGGAGCTCTTCTGTGCACCAAATTCACTCGATAACGCACCGCCAAACAAAATACATGCGCCCGAAATTCTTGAGGCGGAGCCTGTAATCTATACCTCAAAATCATTAGAGGATGCTCCAGCCGAGCTTGATGCTGCTAGTGCGCAACACAGTGCACAAGCAAAAGATAGATTAAAAATTCCTAGAAGCCGACTGTTTGGTCGCAACGTTGAGCACATTAATGCTGCCGCTGTCTCAAAACTTAGCTTTCGCGCCATAGCTCTTAGCGCAGTTGGCGCTGCGATAGTTGTCGGCCTAAACCTTTCAGTCGGACAGATGCTACGCCAGGCACTCTTAGTTACATCGGCGAGTCAACCGCTCATACACTTTCTCGGTCTGATTCTCGGTTGCATAGCCTTCGCATCAGTGTTGGTTTCTATTCCAGTTATGGTCGTCACTGGCATTGTAAATTCACCTCGCATCACTGCGGTAAGAACCGCACGGATGATAGCTCTTAGTGCGATACTGCTTCTTACCGTACTAGTTTTTCATTACTTGCGGATGGAGTTCGCGGGGCAGGCCTTTGCGCCACGTTTCGATAAAGCAAAGTTGCTAGTGGCATTGAACTCCGCAATCTATAACGGATTCGAAGTTGCCATGCTAGTTCCGCAGGGCACGGTCTTCTCGGCTTCAAATCGAACACTCAGCGCCGTGCGTTCAGTTCAAAGCTGGAGTGCCTACATTCCGTTCTTAGTGCACTTTATCTGCTACGTAACGCTTGTGGTCGCTTGCGTTAAAGCCATCGCCCTGCAACGCGGGCGTAGACCAGATCCGATCTTATTGAAGCTGGCGGGAATTACCTCCCTTGTTTGCTTTGGCACAGGAATACTAACACGTGTCCTATTGCAAATACTCGCGGCTCAAGGAGCTCAGGGCAATGCAATTATAGCCGCCATTAATGTTCAGTTCGGACCGTTCCTCTTTGTTACCGACAGGCTTAGCCTCGGGGTGGCGTTGATTAACTGGTCAATCCTCTTAGCTGCGCTGACTATCGTTACTATAAGACGGCGCAATTTAGGGATTGAGTAGGACGGAGTCGCACAGAACTAATCCGCAGCAAGCACCGTTGTAATACCGTCCTGCCATGGAAGCACATCTATCTCTCCAATCTTGTATCTTCTTGGCGTAGCACAGATACAATACATCCTGGCGTTTGGAATATAATTTCTGACATTAGCCAGTGAACGGAGTGCGACTTCATCCGGAGCCGTTTCGGCTTTGATCTCTATTGCCCGAGGGGTATCGCGTGGGCCGCGAGAAGCTATAAGATCAATCTCGAAACCTGAGTCCAATCTGAAACAGAAGAACTTGAATCCAAGTTCGGAATAATCGTTTTGCCTAATAAACTCATTAACAACATAGGTCTCAAATAGCTTCCCATACCGAAACGTTCCAGGTCGTAAACTTGTTCGCAGCTCACCACTTAAAGCATTTAACACACCACAATCGAAGAAATAATGGCTGGTGGCACCTTGAAGTTGCTTGATAACAGAATAGCTCCAGGGCGGAATGCGAAAAGCAATCAGGGTATCAACAAGGATATCAAAATACTCCTCTGCAGTTTTGGGACTGACTCCTAGCTGCTTAGCCAATCTGGATACCTTAACGGGAACTCCGTTATATTGGCCTGCAAGATCGAGAAACCTTACAAACGGTTCTAACTTCCTGACTAGCGCTTCCTGCTGTATCTCTTCCTTTAGGTAGGTATCAACATATGAGCGCAGGAATCGCTCAGGGGCATTTTTCATTAGGTATGGGCGCGGCAGCGTTCCATATTGCAGCGCGCGATCTAACTTAATATCCAACTCACAGCAGCTTAGCGGGTGAAGATGAAGGGTTGAGGCACGGCCAGCCAAAAGGTTCGCACCAGATCGCTTCAATTTACGAGCGCTTGATCCGGTAAGTATAAATCTGACCTTGCCTGGAAATTCTTCAATCAGACCATGAATCTCATCTAGCAGTGCGGGAATCTTCTGAATCTCATCGATGAATACTGTAAATATGCGACGATTGTTTTCTTCAGGTTTAATTAGTTCCTGTACCTCTAAACGCAGTAAGCTAGGATTCTGAAGGTAGCGCTTGAACTGGTCAGTTTTTAGAAGGTCAAGTTTTAGGAGACCTCCATTCAGTTGCCCTAGCGATTCAGTAACTAGAGACGTTTTTCCGGAGCCGCGCGGTCCAAATATAAAACAGGACTCATAGGCGTCTAATATATTGAAAATATTGAGTTGGCGCTTTAGTATCATACATATAATCAATCATATTTAGGAGTATAAGACAAGCGAAAACTAGCTCCGAGCTCAATTCTATCCTTTGCGCATCGGGCTAACGCATTTGCCGCACTTCTATAGCGGTTTGCAAAAGTCGCGAGCGATATAATAGCTTTTGCAAACCGCTATAGATTCGCGAAAGCGAATCAAAACAGCAACCTATAGCGATTAATATCAAAAGGCTTGCCAATTTTATTGGCACCGACTTTTGATAATCACTATAGCGCGCTCTGCGCCCCCCTACTCCCCAAACCCCTCACCAGCTAACCCCAGCACTATACCAGCAACTCCCTTGGCATGTACTGCTAGATTGCAGATCGGTTCGTCTCTAACCTTGAGGCTTGCGAAACAGGCTGTTTTACCTGCATCAGCATTACTCGCGGCGCTCACTACCTTGCCCGATGCGCCATCTCCGCTTGCCACGCGAATCTCTTCGCCGGTCACAAGTGCCACATCAGACTCAAAAACTACCCGGCACAGAACCCGCGGCACACTGCCAAACGAATCGATCCGTTCAATTACCTCCTGGCCAACATAACAACCCTTGGTAAATGAAACAGCCTCTCGCATACCACTCTCGGCAAAAAGGGTCTGTTCGTTTAATTCGGTTGGAAACTCAGGTTGGCCGCCTAAGATGCGTAACCAGTCGCGAGTCTGGCGAGGTAGCTCTAATGAACTATTCTGATCTAGCCAGTTTTGCACTAACTCTTGATGTTGACGCTCAACTAGTAGATCAACTCCTTTGGTTTCCGTACGCTGGCGCGGAACTAAAGATACTCCGGCGTGAGGTAGCTGAGCGATCTCGCTACCAACAATATGCAGTACCGCAAAATTATCTGAGCGATCGACCAGATCAACGCGATCAGCGACCTTAAAACGCATCAACCCGGCGATCACTGCGCTACGATCCCCGCCATCACAGGTCACTGTATATCTCTCTGGGGCGTCAAGGCGCAGCATAAATAGCCCCTGCGTTTTGCCTTGCGGTGTTAGGGCAGCAGCAAGGATCGACTGCCCAACATTTAGCGCTTTCACATTATTAGTCAGGCGATTATGGAGGTAGCGCTGTGCATCGCGACCATGCAATTCGAAAACCATCGCTGTTGGAATCTGAAAGTGCTGCATAGCTGCATTCTATTGGAGCCCCGCGAGGAGGTCAAATTCAATATGGCAATAAGTCAGGCCAAGATCCGCCTAATTACCGAATTAACTTGCCCATGCGCCCGAGATCCTCCCAGGACCAATAGATCATCAAAGCTCGTCCCTTTATCAGATCCATTGGTAGAAACGGATCATCCCAAAATCGTGAATCACGAGAATGATCGCGGTTATCGCCAAACATTAACACATGGCCCGGTGGTACTTTATCGGGACCGAAATTACCCTCTCTTATTCCACCCAACTCCCAGCGCGCATACGGTTCTTGATACGGCTGATTATTAATATATACTCGCGTACCACGAACTTCGACCGTATCGCCAGGCAAACCGACTACTCTCTTGATGATGTTAATTGAGGACTCGTCTTCGTTTGGTGTTGAGGACTCATCTGGACGGGTAAAAACGATTATGTCACCACGCTGCGGAGAAGCAAAATCAAAGACCGTTTCGCTTAGAAATGGAACTCGAATACCGTAAGAAAACTTACTAACGAGGATCTGATCACCGATCTGCAAGGTAGGGAGCATCGAACCGGAGGGGATCTTGAAGGCTTCAACAACCGAGGCCTTTAAGAGAAATGCCGCCGCGAGAAATATCGCTAAGGTCTTTAAAAAAGAGATCGTCTCATGAATGAAGTTCCCCTTTGTAGGCTCAGAGCCAGAAAGAATCTCCGTGAGTACCGGATCGATCTCTATATCTTCGCCCGTGCTCGCTTGCGCCTCCGGATCAAAGATCTTCAGATTATCTTTAGTGCTGTTAGCACTCGAGTTGGCTTCATCAAGGCCTTCCTTCGCAGACTTTGGAGTATCAGATTCAGAAGCCATTACCGTAAGTGCCTAAATTATGGTGGTGAGAAAACTACGCAAACCTGCAAGGCATGCTAGCACCTAGGGGATGTTAAAGGGAATGTGCTCAAACTAAAAGTACAGAGATAGCCCGCAGGCTATAGCGATTATCAAAAGTCGGTGCCAATAAAATTGGCAAGCCTTTTGGTAACCGTTCACGGGGTTAGATATTCTTAAGACTCTTGGTGGATTATCTCATTGTTCGGCATTTCAAGACCTATTTAACCTTTCTTGTCGCCCCTGATCGGGGCATTTTTAGTGAACGGTTACTTGCTATCCCTCCGGGGGCCGCCTTCGGCGGATGAAAATGCACCAAATTTGTCAGTTTGCGATGATTTTTGCACCCCCCGTGAACGCTTACGCCTTTTGATATAAATCGCTATAGGTTGTTGATTTGATTCGCTTCCAGCGAATCTATAGCGGTTTGCAAAAGCTATTATATCGCTCGCGACTTTTGCAAACCGCTATATAATCCCCGTGCTCTATGCGCTAAATTCCTGTCGGCGACCAAAAACCACTGTACTGCAGTCGACGCAAACACCATCGTCTTTCGAGACTACAGTTGAAACAAAGATCCCAGGTTCAAAGGCGCGCTGCTTTAGGATCTCAACCTTGTCCTTGTCGGGGATAGCCATATTGGCGCGAATAGAGAAGTTCAGCTCAACTACAACTGAGCCAGGAGTGTCGTCGATCATCTTGGTAATCATCCCGTAGATCGGATAGGTGCTGCCCACCGCAACTTCGCCACTCTGAACCTCAAGGCCAAATTTCTGAAAAAAGTTCTGATCCTTATTCTCGCCTTCCATATACCACCCTAATTTTAATCAAACCTTTAAAGCCGCATTAAACCTCGAAATGCCAGTCTGTCAAAATTCCGGTCCGACCCAAATATTAACCGCGACTACAAAGAGATATCCGGACCTATAATTGAATTGCTTCAGGAGAAACCGGTTAGAGCTGTGGAAAAGCCTGTGGATAAGTTGCGACTAACTTAACTAACTATATGATATTTCTACTATTATGGTTTTATCGGCCTGTTGATAACACAGGGTATGATTATAGCGGTTTGCAAAAGTCGCGAGCGATGTATTAGCTTTTGCAAACCGCTATAGATTCGCGAAAGCGAATCAAAACAGCAACCTATAGCGATTAAGTTCAAAAGGCTTGCCAATTTTATTGGCACCGACTTTTGATAATCGCTATAGCACAAAGATAGGGGATTTTCGCACGCTTCGAGGGGCTGTCAAATCTAGCTTATGCATTCACGCAATTAGCTCCGGGCCTCCTCATACATCCCCACCCCAGCAAACGTCACCGCACAGTCAGTCGCGTAATTTACAGCTTGGCGATACTCGAAGATCTCAGTGCGGGTCCTGATAGCTAGGCGTTCTAGTAGATCTAGTACTAGATACATCGTCGGAAAGCCGCAAATACGTCGCGCATCGTTATCCTGAGCGATATGGTCAAAGAGGGCCCGCTGATCAGCGTTCGAGATCGCCTGTAGATACTCACGATCCCGCGCTTCAATCTGCGTCATAAACTCCGGTGTTAGCTTTCGTGTGTCACCAAACGCCCCACCAACATGCGCCATATCAACTCCCGCAATGATGCAAACTCGTCCACCTTCGGCGCGAACTCGTGCGATCTCCTCGGCAAGTCCGCCAGCAAAGCTTTCGTATTCATCAAATTCGCTTGGAGCTCTGCCACTCTCAACCATTTTATGGAATCCGCCCACCAATATCGGAACGATGCGCGACTGTGGATCGATCACGCGCTGCATAAATGGCAGCTGCAGTTCAAGCGAATGCTCGCGGCGATGCAGAAACTCATCCTCAAAGCTGCGATCGATTCCATAATGTGCAGCAAGACGGCCAACGAAATCTCTCTCGGTATGGAGAATACCCAGAGGTGACTTAAAGTCCTTGGTGGTTAAGTGAAAGAGTCTCTCACTATACTGGTGAGCAGTACCAACTAGCAGGTAGAGATCATGTTTTGAGCCACGTAGCTCGCGGTAGGCTGCCCCGTAAGTCTTACTACCGCGCATGTAATCGATGTGCGGTGAAACGAGAACTAGTGCTTGTTCGGCGCTAATTCTCTGAGCGCTCGTTTGAGTTACGTTTCCTGCGAGTGCCTGATCGATATACTCTGCCAGCTCGCCTGCCGAGTTAGCATAGGAGAGACCAGCGAGCGCCGGCGCTCGCACTGTCGCCAATCTGAATTCGCTCCGTATACGTTCATTTGCCGCATGATAACTTGGCGAGTCAAGGAATAGGTGCGCATCAAGTAGAGTGACGAGTTGAACTACCGTATCGCGTTGCAGATTAAAATCTGCAAATCGAGCAACGATCTGATCGATATCCCATGTGCCATCAAAGCATGACAGAATTGGAGCTACCTCAGAGATCAGAAAAAGCGGTTGATCGGTGATTCCAAGCGGGCAACGAAGCAGCAATACTGGTTGGTCTTCGATGCGCTCCGAGCGCAGCTCCAGCGGCCAGCGAAGTTTAGGGTGGGTGGGAATTGCCATGGTCCTTGCGTGTTTGTAGCTACGATTGGCTGCGCGATGGCAGGCGATCTCTCTAAATATACTGATATTTTTGAGCAAGTCACGGTACAGGTTAACCGTTCACGGGGGGAGGCTATAGCGATTAATTTCAAAAGGCTTGCTAATTTTATTGGCACCGACTTTTGATAATCGCTATATATCCCGCTGGGAGCGGATAAAATCGCACCAGATCTGTTAATTTGCGATTATTCTTGCACCCCCATAAACAAATACAAACCCTACTTTCCCACACAAAACTGCGAAAAGATCCGCCCTAAAATATCCTCGGTATAGGTCTTTCCGACAATCTCGCCTAGCGACCCTAAGGCACAGCGAAGTTCTGCTGAGATTATCTCGGGGGGATCTCCAGCGTTGCATCCTTCGATAGCTCGCTGCAGAGACTCAGCTGCTGCGAACAGACAACCCTGATGGCGCGCATTTGTGACTACCTCGCTGGCTTCGGCGGAGTCCGGCAAACTCTGCTTCACTTCAGAAACTAGTGCTTGAACTAGTGAATCCGCCCCATCAGGGCGCAGCGCCGTAATATAGAAATTCCTAGCGCAGGTATTTGAGTCGCAGATCATGGTGCCGATCACCTGCGGATATAGGTCGATCTTATTCACCACGAACCAGATCTTTTTTGCCTTTCCTTTTAGTTCCGCAACCACGGCTTGCCAATCTCCGCTGGTGTCACCGGCATCAACAACCAGTAGCACAAGATCGGCCCAGCCAATGCGTTCGCGAGCCAACTCAATGCCGATCCTTTCGACCGTATCGGTGCTTTCTGTAATACCTGCTGAGTCACAAAATACAAATGTATAGCCTCCAAGATTCGCCTGTTCTTCGATTAGGTCGCGAGTGGTGCCCGCAATGTCGCTTACGATTGCTCGCTCGCGTCCCAATAACCGATTCAACAAGCTAGACTTTCCCACATTTGGCCTACCACAGAGCAGCACGCGAAAACCCTCCTTAACCGTACTACCATAGGAATAGGTTCCAATTAGATGGGCGATCTGCGATTTGGCGTCAGCAATAGCAACACCGACCTCGATTAATTTCTTAGGTTCAATGTCCTCTTCAGGAAAATCGGTTGCAGCTTCAAGTTCTGCCAAGCAGTTCTTCAGCGGTTCGCCGATGCGGTCGACGGCAGAGCTAAACCTGCCGCGCAACTGTTCGCTTGCGATCTTCAACGCCGAGTCGCTCGATGCAGCGATCAGGTCTGAAATCGCTTCGGCTTGAACCAGATCAATTTTGCCGTTGAGAAACGAGCGCTTGGTAAATTCTCCCGGCTCGGCGGGTGATACTCCGAAAGCAAAAAGTGAGCGTAACACCTTCTCAACTAAAAGCGGTGCTCCATGAAACTGAAACTCGGCGACATCTTCCCCGGTATAGCTGTGCGGCCCAGGCATATAAACAGCCAAAGCATGATCGATCACCGCCTTAGTTCGATAGTCGATCAGATGCCCATACTCAAGGCGCCGTGGTGTCGCTATTGGATCATGCTTGCTCTCAAATATCGCTGAAAGCGCTAGCCTAGAAAGCGCGCCCGAAACGCGAACAACAGCAAGCCCAGACGGTAGTGGCGCTGTGGCAAGAGCTGCAATCGTTGTGCTTTCGTGCATCCGGAAGGATCCGCCTAAAATTGAACTACTGCCAGCTGAGTATTAAACAAGGGTTAAAACATAGCCGAAGGAAAAAATTGCGATGCTAGCAATTACTGTCGCTGTGAGCGGACTAGCGCGTCGGTCCCCACGCATATATACCTGCTGGGTAATTGAAATAAGATTACTCACAAGCCAGTACAATACCAAGCCAGCTGGCATCGGAAACACAATAAACATAACCGTGAATACAACTGGCATCATCAACATCATCTTACGCTGCATCGGATCCAGTGTCGCTGTTGGAGTTAGGTACTGCTGCACAAACATACTGGCACCCATGATAATTACCATTACCGGAATCGGGATTCCGAATAGAAGCAGGTGTTCGGGCGCTGAGAGGTCCTGAATCCACAATGCAAAGGGTGCGTGGCGCATCTCTATCGAATTCATCAATGCATTATACAATCCCAGAAATACCGGCAGTTGAACTAGGACAGGCAGACATCCTCCCATCGGATTCACCCCACGCCGCTTGTAGAGCGCCATCATCTCTTGGTTGACCTGAGCTGGATCCTTTACACGCTCCCGTAACGCCTTCATCTCGGGCGCTAAATCTTGCATCGCTTGCATTGAGCGAAAGCTGGCCTGATTGAGCGGCAGGAACAGTCCCTTGATCACCAATGTTAATGCGATGATCGCTAAGCCGTAGTTGTGGAGAAGATCGTAGAAGAACCGAATCATCCATAGTAACGGATAGCCTAGGAACGAGAACCAACCTAGGTCAATCAATCGCTCTAACTGAAATCCAAGCTGGCCTAAGGTTTTATAATCCTTGGGCCCAACGTATAGATTGAATGTTGCGCGTTGCGGCTCGCCGCGCCCACGGGCTAAGAACATAGCTCCCTCGCGACCCGCGAGAACATTCTCAGCCCTAACTGTTGGAACGATGACCGCCGCAAAATACTTGTCGTTAAACGCGATCCAGATCGCACTGTGTTTATCGGCTGAAGCAATCTGTCCCGATTGTATTTCTTGCGGGAGTAGGTGCTTAAGCTTGTCCGACTCAAGTAATAGAGTGAACTGCTCCAGATCAATTCGATGATCTAGATCGGGATTATGAAGATGCGTTGCCCATTCTAGCCATACCGGGGCCTGATTCGTATTTGGCAATTCAAGTTCAACTGAAAACAGAAAACTTGATGGGGCGATCTTAATAATTTTACGGATCGGTTGTCCGTCCGGTAGTGTGCCATCAAAAGTTAATACTGCGTCTGCGTTCTGCTCTAGCTTGTATTTACCAACACCATCGGCAACTGCTCCCGTAATAGAGCTGAGTTGATACTCAACGAAATTATCGTTGATTGCGCCTACGCGAACGGCGAGCGGAAGAGCAGCACCAGGCTCAGAACGAACCATATCAAGGGGCTCGGCATCACTCATCGTAGAGCGGTACTCTCGAAGCTTATAGTGCCGAAAGCGAGCTCCTAAGTGCGTGAAGGTAATTATCTTGTCGCTGGATTCAATCGTAATCGTTGCACTTGCATCTAGCTGTGAAACGCTGGGGTGAGCCAGGGCTCCACCCGAGCTACTGATACCAGCCGGAGTCAGTGGATTCGGATTTAGCGAATTCACGGATAGCGAATTCCCAGCGCCGAGGTTAGGTTGAGATTGCGCGCCATTCGGTTGCAATCCGTCCTGCGCAAGTTGGCCTTGCTCTCTAGCAGCTCGGTTAGCCTCAGCCGCACGCCTCGCTTGCGGATTCACGATAAGCTCCATCCAGAGCATGACGACTACTATGCAGAGAAATATAGCTAATGTGGTGCGCTTGTCGTTCATATACTTGCTAACATAGTCATTCTGGAACTGGATCTAGCCCGCCCTTGTGCCATGGATTGCACCGGAATATCCGTTTTACCGCAATCCATCCACCACGCAAAATTCCGTGGCGTTCACAGGCCTCTAACGCATAATCTGAACAGGTTGGATGGAAGCGACACCCCTGTCCGATGAACGGCGAGAGCATCACCTTATATGCGCGATGAAGCAATCGGACCAGTTTATGCATAGTAAAACTATTCGTAACTAGTCAGTAGGCAAAACAGAATCAGTAAGCAACAACCACCCCTAAGGGGTCGATTTGCGGAGCAAATAGGGGGTGACAACAAGTAACTGGTCACAAAAAGGCCTGCCCCGATCAGGGGCTGACAAGAAAGGATCCCAGGTAAGCGAAGCATGGATTGTCGTTATAATATGTGTGAAATAGTAAAATTAGCAAAAACTCTTGGTGACCAGTTACAACTATTCCATCAGTTTAAAGCGTTTCAATGTACCCAACACTTCACTTGCGACATCTTCATACGAGCACTCCGCCGCATTAAAGCGCGCTACGACAACAAGGTCCAATCCGCGGACCAATTGACTAGAATTTAAACGAAAAATTTCGCGTATCCGTCGTCGCAAGCGATTTCGCGCAACGGCGCGCTTATCGACCTTCTTGGAGATCGTTATCCCGATGCGCGTATAGCCGACGGAATTCTCGCTGTAAAAAATTAGAAAATGCTTAGAGTAGATCTTTCGTCCACGATTCTGGACAGCCAAATACTGGGCACGAGACTTAAGCCGAAGCTTATCGGGATAACCCAGATTGGCCGGAGCACTATCGCTATCGCTCACCTGCAATTAGCGTGACTTGTAATGTCCCTTACGTGGGACCTTAACCGATAGCTTCTTACGTCCCTTTGCGCGACGAGCTTTTAGAACATTGCGGCCAGCTTTAGTCGAGCTGCGCTTACGGAAACCCGATGTGGTTTTACGGGAACGGCGGCTAGGTTGATATGTTCTTTTCATGACTACGTACTATCGATAAAAACTTAATGCGGCGGGAGATTATGCGGCCAAAGGCACTATAAAATCAATGTTACGTCGATAAATACGCCGATAAATGGGGTAGGAAGTTAAAGAACACCCCCCGTTTGCAGGAAATCTTGGACGTACTCACGTACCCCTTCTGAGACCCCCTCGGGCGCAGAACTACGCCCCAAGGCGCGGTTCAGACGCTCCATCTTGGCTAAAGTAACATATTGATATTGCTTGCGAAGACCGTCGGGCATCGGTATATATTCGATTTGAGGCGGTAGATTGAGGGCAGCGAAAACGCTCTCCACCATCGCGCGCCAGGTAGTCGCATGGCCGGAGCCCAAATTAAAGATCCCGTTGACTGCGGGTTTCTCAAGCAGTTGCCAGATAACCTCGACGCACTCCCGGACATAAACAAAATCACGGCGCTGGCCGCCATCGGGGTAATTAGGATCGTAGGACTTAAACAGCTTGACGGTGCCTGTGTCCTGAATCTGCTGATAAGCATTATAGATAACACTCCACATCCCCTTCTTGTGGTTTTCATTAGGGCCAAAGACATTGAAGAATTTTAGTCCACAGATCTTTGAACTTATTCCACTACGCAAGACCCATTGATCAAAGAGCTGCTTCGAATAGCCATAAGGATTCAGTGGTCGCAGATTCGGAATTAACGATTCACAATCGTCAAAGCCTAACTGCCCATCGCCGTAAGTTGCTGCACTACTGGCGTAGATAAATCGCGCGCCGTGCGTTAATGCATACTCACAAAGCGTTTTGGTGTAGCGATAGTTGTTGCGCAGTAAATACTCGACATCGCGTTGCTTAGTAGACGAGCAGGCGCCCATATGAACTATAGCCTTGGGCAGTGTCAACGCGCCGCGATCTAGCAATGGCATTAGTTCGTCTTTATGCAGATAGTCCGCAAAGCGCTTATTACTTAGGTTGCACCATTTATCGGCGTGACCAAGATCGTCGACAACAACGACGTCGTCAACGCCCGAAGCGTTTAGCCTGGCCAGCATTACACTGCCAATAAATCCTGCACCGCCTGTAAGAATAATCATCGCTTTACTATTTAAGTGCTAATTAACTACGCGAACCGCCAAACCCAACCTGCGCCTATCTGCGCTCAAGGCCTGAGTATACGGCGAATGCACCTGACTTAAACTAACCAATATTCCAGCACCAGCTTTCAATGTCGAGGTCGGTATTGTAAGCGTAACCGCCTGCCAAGATCCAACAGCCCCGGGCAATATGGCGATCTCCTGACTCCAATCCCCTGCCGCAAACCGTACCACCTGGCCAGCCCAAGGGGTCATCATCTCCAGTTTTACAATAGAGTTGGCTCCGGTAATGCGTTGACCGACTAGCTCGATAAGATTCAGGCGATGGGCAAACCAGAAATACTGCTTTGCATCCGTGCCATCAATCAGCTCTGTCGCCGTCTCGTACCTCGGACGCGGGCCACTCAAATCAATCCGGGTCACAGGAAGGTGCAGTGCCAACGCCCCAAGATCCCCCATAATACCCTTTGAGATCTGATCCCAATCTTTGAATCGAACAATTCGAAGACTCGGATCGCGCGGAACGCGCTGCTCCTCAGCATTAGCTCCAAACTGTTGGGCCGTCTCAATGAACGGAGAACTAGCGGGATTCCAGTTTGTCGTTCGCGCACTCACGATTGCTGTCGAGAATCCATCCAGGTAGGCAACGATCGGATCCACCTCAATCTCGTTTATCGGCGAAACGCCAGGTAACTTGTAGATAGCGGAGGTAAATTCTAGCTGTGCTGAGACCGCAACGTCCTGAAGGGCCAGATCGGACGATTGCAGATAGTTCATAGCCGCGATGCGCGATTCGTCGATACTACTGGCCTCAGTGCGCCGCGCCAATGCAGAGCGAAGTGGCATAATCAGAGCAATAGCCACAATTAGCGTAACCAAAAGCCCGCGTCGCTTATTGAATTCAGCGCCTACTGCACGGGAGCTGCGGCGCATCCCGTAGATCAGACTATCTGCGCCTACCGCCGCAAGTATAGCTAGAAACGGCAGTATCACATACATATTCCGTACAAAATTGGCGCGCTGATTGATCATCAACAGGGCGAACATCAGCGGAAAGAGTACTACTACAATCGCATCATTTCGAAATCGTCGTAACACAACCGCCACAAGACCAATCGTCGCAAGGATAACCACCCCCAGCCCCAATGCCTGATTCCGCAACCAGCCGAAATAGAATAGTGCCTGCGGCAATCCAGGCTCAGCTGTGTGTCCCTCATGTCCAGCGATTCCGTAGTGCCAGATCTCATAGGCAAATTGATCTAGAAATAAAGGTAGAGAGATTAGAATATAAGGAGACCCACCAAAAAATCCGAGCACAGTGGCGAAAACGCTTAATGCCACACATCCCCAGCGCCGCGATCCCAGATCCAAACATGCGATTAGCGGTACGAGCGCGATCGGCAGGGCATTGTATTTTGTTGAGATTGCGAGACCAGCGACCAACGATGCTAAGAATATCGTGAATACTGAGCGATTAATAATCGCCCTGCGGGTTAGCCAGGCGCACAACAAGCAGAAGAATGTCATCGGAACATCAACGCCAACGATATGCGACGAATGCACAAGCTCAGGGGACACAGCCGTAATGAGCCCCGCCAAAACTCCAGCAGTTGCCGACCCACTGACTCCGGCGGCGAGCGCCATTGCGAGAGCAACCACCCCAAGACTTAGCAAAACACTAAATGCCCGGTTCCATTTAACGACCCCCGGATGTGAGGTGGACATTGCATAGCCAGCCAGTCCGTAGGGATCGCGTGTTTTGATCTCCTTGAGAGAACGCAGGTGCCCCTCGCGAACTCCCCAGAGAAACGAGACTGCGACTACCGGCATTCGTAGATAGAAGTGTAGCGAAGGTTTGTGAAAATAGTTCGGATTATAATCCCCGCGCTGCACCATCTCTACAACACGGTTAAAATGATGGGCCTCGTCTTCTTCGTAAAGATACGGTAACCCACTACTGATGAATGGGGCGCGAAGCCATAGCGCACAAAGCAAAACCAGGACCGCGAGTAATTTTGAACGGTAGGTCCAGATCGGTGCCTTTATTTGGGGTCTTACACGCTCATCTCTATTCATTCTAGTAATCTCCCTCTCAGCATCAGAACTCTGTTAGTATCACGTTTCAGATGCAGAAATGAAAAGAGAGCTATTTTGACCTTATGCTATCATTCCCTTATGGTTTCGCCGTGATGAAGCAAAACTATTAATTTAAGCAACCTCGATGATCACTAAATCGCTTGATTTAGCCGTAATCGGTGGCGGTGCCTCCGGGTACTTTGGTGCGCTACGGGCTGCAGCCTGCAGGTCCGGAGCGCGGATCACTATCTTTGAATCCGGCAAACGCCCCCTAGAGAAGGTCCGAATCTCTGGTGGCGGGCGCTGCAATGTCACTCATAACTGCTTTGAGCCAGCACAGATCGCTCCTAACTATCCCCGCGGCAGCAAAGAGTTACGGGCGGCGTTTCATCGCTTTCAGGCCAAGGACACGGTTGAATGGTTTGAATCTCGCGGCATTGCACTAAAGGTCGAGCAGGATGGCAGGATCTTTCCCACAAGCGATCAGTCTTCGAGCATAATTGAGTGCTTGGACAGTGAACGCATCTCTCGCGCGGTTGATCTGTTAACCGAAACCCGAATTGAGAGGATTGAACTGCAGAACGATGATACTTTTCTGATCTCGTCGCGATCTGGAGTTGCCGGCGCAATCAGCCAGTACATCGCCAGTGCCATACTACTAGCAACCGGTAATCACCGCTCCGGATATGAGTTCGCCAAACAGCTCGGACATACAATTACCCCCTTAGCCCCTTCGCTCTTTACATTCAATGTTGTAGACGAGGAGCTGCGTGCGCTGTCGGGAGTATCGGCATCCAATGTAGCTCTGACTCTCTGGGTGAATGGTGTACAGGTAGCTGAACACTCTGGGCCGCTTCTAATTACCCACTGGGGTGTTAGCGGACCGGCAGTTCTAAAACTATCTGCTTGGGCAGCGCGTGAGTTACTGGCTGCAGATTATAGCGCCACACTGCAGGTTGATTGGACTGGAGGAGCCGGCCACGAAGAGGTTACGCAAGCTCTTAAGATCCAAAAGGAGAAGGCGCGCAAAACTGTCTTTAGGGCTGCACTCTTCGATCTACCCTCGCGGCTATGGGAGTATATTGTTAGGCACACAATACCCAATGAGTATGAACGGCCCTGGAATCAGATAAGTAACGCAGCTATCACACAGCTTGTTTCAGCGTTAACAAAATTCGAACTTCGAATCTCTGGCAAAGGTCAGTTTAAAGAGGAGTTCGTGACCTGCGGAGGCGTTTCGCTGCCTGAGATCGATTTTCGTACAATGGAGAGTAAGCTTGCTCCTGGTATGTACCTTGCTGGTGAACTTCTGGATATCGACGGCATCACCGGCGGTTTTAATTTTCAAAGCGCCTGGACAACGGGATGGATTGCAGGGACAGCGATCGGCTCGCGATCCGGCTTAACGCATCCTTCCGACAGCTAGATACACGTGCTAGAATGATTTCTATGCCTTCCGCGCAAGAGGACCTATTACTATCGCTCGCTAAGAAATATGTGTGGTGGAAGGCTGCAGATAAGGAAGTAGAGGATCTCCCTCACCTAGTAGCACAGGTTTTCACCTTCGGAACCTGGAACGATGCATTTAGGATGTACTCTTATCTTGGCGAACCGATATGCAAGGATGTAATTGCCCAGGTACCACCAGGGATCTTCAACCAAAGATCTTGGGAATTTTGGCATAACTACCTTGGGATTGAGCCCACTCCGCCGCTACCGAAACGCAACCTCCCAGATTAATCTTCACCCAACATGGACATAATCGAACCAAATCTCTCTATACTACCAGCCACTCAGAGGAGTATTTGGCCTAAGCTAGCCGCTATCTCGACGAAGTTCGTCCTGTACGGCGGAACCGCGATCGCGCTACAGCTTGGGCATCGACAATCAATCGACTTCGACCTCTTCTCATCGAAGAGCTTTCTACCGGAGCACTTAGCTATGGAACTTGCGTTCCTGCAGATTGAATCAACGCTCCAGTATCAACCAAACACCCTAACGGTTCTCACAGAGAATAACGTCAAGCTCTCATTTTTTGGTGGGTTGTCACTTGGGCGAGTAAAAGCACCAAAGATTGCGTCGGATAATCAGGTTCGCCTGGCATCACTGCTTGATATGCTCGCGATCAAACTTAAGGTAATCTTACAACGTGCGGAAGCTAAGGATTATCTCGATATTGAGGCCTTACTGAATTCGGGGCTAAAACTTGAAGATGGCCTCGCTTCAGCCGTAGCCATCTATGGGAAAGCCTTTCCAGTGGCCGAATCGATTAAGGCGCTAACATATTTTGAAGAGGGGGATCTAAAGACGCTCCCCGCAAAACTGCAAGAAATGTTACGTGCTTCAACCCGCACTATTAAAGCTCCGATCGTTGCAATGCAACTTCAAAATAGCCGCTTAGATGGCTGACTGTCGTCAATAGTTCGAGTTCGCGTAATCAGACTCTCTCTCTCGTGCAATATCAGAGAGCTCGATCATCACCCCACGCTGAGCTAAAGCGAGCCTTCTACACTCGCGTCAACGCCAACTCATGCCCCTGTCGATAATATTTACCAAGTTCCATCCAATCGAAACGATCGGACAAGCGCTCGGCGCGATTGCGTAGCTCAATCCGTTCGCGGCGCGTCAATCTAACGAAATTATAAAGCACTACGGTAAGTTCATTTACAGCACTATCAAAGCTTCGCCCGGCGCGTCCCAGTACATGAATCCCATGTTCAGATGGTTGCTCAATGTGGCGCTGAACATATGTGCCGAAGCCACTAAGATCGGTCGTGACTGTTGGCAGCCCAAGAGCGATGCACTCCAATGGAGTATAACCCCAAGGTTCGTAGTAGCTTGGAAAGACCCCTAGATGACATCCCCGTACAAACTGATCGTAATCGAGGTTAATAATTGGACTCGTAGCCGTTATAAAATCGGGATGGAAAACAACTTTTACCGGGTCGCCTGGCTGATTGAAAAGATGGCAGTGGCGAAGCTGGCGTAAAATTGCATCCCCCGCGTCGTCAATCATATCGTGGGTTACGATCGGTGGTAAGCGATCACGTTTTAGGGCATGCATTGCACGCTTTAGTCGTGTTTGCAGATCGCTTGAAAGTAGATCCTCGTAGCTTGGTAGTGCGCCGCGCGCTACTGAGTTCAGTAGTTTAGCCCCGACTCCAGATTGTGTCTCAGCGCATATATTCTTTAGCTCCTCGAACATCAGGTGATTCTGCAGCGCCGCGACATTCACATTCTTGGTGCCCGCCTTAGTAATTACAAACGCAACCACCGTTGGCGGATTGGTTAATTCCTTTAGGCGTCCATTCAGGCGTGCAAGAGACTCAATAAACAGATCCATGCCCTTATTGCGATATTCATAACGACCGCTAATGAATAGATAAAGCGTTCGGTCGATATCAAAGGTATAGCTTGGGAAGAAGTGCCCCATCACAAACTCCTGAATACGCTCCTTATATTTCAGGTGTAGATTCTGAAATTCGTGTAAGGCGGCAAAACGCTGAACGTTGATTCCATTTGGGGTAATAATATCAGGTCGCCGACCAAGCAACTTTTCAGCCTCATTGGCCGTGACTTCGCTGATCGTCGTGAAGACATGAGCTCGTTGGGCCGCCATGCGTTCAATTAGATACTTGGCCAGAATATTAAAGCGTCGCGCCGTTGGTTCAGGATCGATATGCGGCAACACTTCATAGAAGTTTGGATTCTCACTGGCGACATGCCGCCCTAGCAGCGTTGCATGTGTGGTAAAAACCGTAGCAACCGGCAATTCGTGGTAACGAATGCGTGGAATCGCTACTCCGGCCATCCATTCATGAAACTGCGCCACGATGCGATTATTCGTTAACACCCCTGAGGCGGCACGGAACAGCTCGAATACGGCCGAACCAAACGCGACCATTTCGTTGACCTCGGAGTCTGCGCCGTCAGTAGAAACACTTCCCTCGGTCCAGAGGAAATATTTGTCTTGGGCGAAATGGGAATAGCGTGCGCGAAAGTCCAAAAGAATGACATATGGCCGACCCTGGACTAGCCAGCGTCCAAAAAACGCTGGCACACCGAGCGACTCAAGCCGCTCGAGAACACCATGAATTCCCTCTGGGGCGGCGCACTCCTCAAACTCAATTACGGCGTGTTCCGCATGGTAGGGACCGACGAGTACATAGTTCTCGCCCCAGTCACGAATCATTGCGGGGATCTTCGTACGCAGTACGGTGTAGATTCCCCCCAACTGATTGCAGACCTCCCACGCGACCTCGAAAAGAAATGCCTCAGGAGTTGGTCGAGTTGACTGTGATTGAGTCATACTAACGGTGAGATTTGATGGGTGGCTTTTTCGTTGACGACTTAGCACCGGGAGCACTTCCCTTGCTCTTTGAACCACTGGAATTGGCGGAAGGGGCCTTAATTCCAAGTGATGTCGCGATATTCTGACCGCTCGCCTGCACTGCTTTAAGATACTCGATCGTACGTTCAATCGCCCGCCTAGGTTCCGACCCCTCCGCATAGCGTGTCGAAAACAGAGCAGCTGGTGATGTCATTCCGGCGATACTACTTGAAACGTTGTCTTTACACTTCAGATATTTGGGTCGATCCTTAGTGCGAAACTCCTCGGTAACGCTCAAGAAAGCGGTCCGCACAGAGTACTTATGGCGATTCTCCATGTCATTAGCTACCCACTGTTTCCAGAACTTGGTCATTGCAGGACAGCTGGCGACGCCACTCATGGCAGAGCGTTTTACGTCTGTCTCTAGAATCGCATCAAGAATGAATGGGCACTTGCCGGTATTGATCGAACAGTAAAGATAGACTGCGTTTAGGTAGTTCAGTTGCGAATCGCTCAACTCTGCGACCGGTCCCGTAGCAGTAAGGGTTGTTAGAAAGTCTTTGAAAAAATCTATCGTAAGCTGCTGGGTATTTGAGTACGAATCGGCAGATTTCTCGGTTGTATCCTCGAAATTTAGCTCGCCACTTAGGACTGGGCGCCCGTCTTGCGCGAAAGCTTGATCGCCATAAATCGAGATAATAGCAAAAACTAAAAGCAGTCCAATCCTTCTTATCAGTCCCATGATCAGATACCGTTAAAACTAAAAAATTATGCTCTTTCGATACGCTAGCAAATAGCTGCCTAACGCGCATCAATGCTACTGTCCAGATCCCTTACTTATTCGGAACCTATCAGATGCACACAGTATTCGGCTCTCAAATCCCGTTCGTTCCTGCAAGTCACGAGGACCAACAACGTCCAGGGGTCCTAAAACGGGTCCTACTGACCAAGCCTGATCTCGACCCTGGTCGAATTCAGATGGTCAATTGGGCACTGCTTCCAGTTGGTTCGGCATTTGCCCGCCACTACCATGAGGACATGCAGGAGGTATTTGTCATCACCAAGGGAGAGGCAAGTATGCGCTGCGGGGATACTGAACAGAGACTACAAGTAGGTGACTGCGTAGTTGTAAACGCGCGTGAGCCACATGAGATGCGCAACACTGGCAACATTGATGTTGAGTATATAGTGTTTGGAGTCTCGGCGGAGCAGGGTGGCAAGACGGTGGTTTGCTAGGCTCCCCTCTCCCCCTGGCGTTAATCTATTACTAATTCAGGAGCGCATATGTTCACTACTGATACACTCAAGAATCACTCAGTTTTGATTACCGGCGGCGGATCTGGGCTTGGTCTCGCGATGGCCAAGCATCTGGCCGCGCACGGTGCTGCGATCGCCATCTGTGGTCGCGAACAGAGTAAACTGGATTTGGCGAAGGCGGAGATTCTAGCCCAGAGCCCAAAAACAACTGTCGTTACGCACAGCGTTGACGTGCGGGATTATGCCGCCGTTTCCTCGATGTTTGAAGTTTTGAGCAAGGATCTAAAACTTAACGGCTTAATCAATAACGCCGCTGGAAATTTCTACTGCCCTTCCGAAGACCTGACCCCCAACGGGTTCAAGACTGTTATCGATATAGTTCTGCACGGAACGTTTAACTGTTCGCAATGTTTTGGGCGACAGCTAATCGCAGAGAACCGTCCCGGCACAATTCTCAATATCGAAACTACCTATGCTGATACCGGCGCCGCGTTTCTATTACCATCGGCGTGCGCCAAGGCTGGGGTTCACGCGTTAACAACAACGTTGGCGCTTGAGTGGGCAGAGTACGGGATCCGCGTGAATTCGATCGCCCCCGGTCCATTTCCAACACCAGGCGCCTGGTCACGTTTAATGCCCGATCCAAATTTCGAAACTACCTATCGCAATCGTCACCCAATGAAACGCTTTGGAGAGCAGACAGAGCTAGCTAATCTAGCGCTATTCCTGATGAGTGACCTATCGAGTTATATAAATGGTGAGTGCGTAACAATTGACGGCGGCGAGCGCTTACTTGGTGGGCAGTTTAATTTTGTGACTTCGATGATGCCGAGGGCTGAGTTGAAAGCGATGTTTGGGAAGATGAAAGGGGGGAGGCAGGGAAAGAGCTAAAGCGGTTTGCAAAAATCGCGAGCGATAAATTAGCTTTTGTAAACTGCTATAGGGCCATATCGCAGCTCATTCAAAAGTTTAATCGTCGGAATCGCTGACGGCTTTGCCGCATTGATGAACTCGCTCAGGATCACCTGACGCTCAGCTGCACTTTCAAGCTCTAACAACTTGAGTTTAAACATCTTGTAAGGAACAACAACCGCAACGGGCATCGATCTGCGTTCTATTAAAACAGGCTCTCCGTCATCGTTCAGTTGGTCCAAGATGGAGCCAAACTGCTGGCGAAACTGTAACGCAGTTTTTTTCTTCATTACATCACTTGGTATCGGTGTCGCGTGGACATAGGTGAGTATGTAGCTACATCATTGACTAACTGGGGATGGTTATATTCTCGCTGCGAGGAACACGGTAATATTACTCAACATTAACTAAACCGATTCCACTCTGTTCAGGACATATTCTGGCCGGTCTTCGCCTCAACGTAGATCCTCTCCGGCGGCTCGCGCAGGTCCCAAACTAATCCCATCCACGACATCGCCTTCAGGGCGTAATGCGCAAGGTCGATCTCCCACCAATAAAATCCCTGGCGCTCAGAGCCGGGGTAACGGTGATGGTTGTTATGCCATCCTTCACCAAGAGTAATAATCGCTAACAAGAAATTATTGCGGCTTTCGTCGCCTGTCTTGAAGCGCTTGTTACCAACAAGGTGCGCTACAGAGTTGATCGAGAATGTTCCATGATACAGCAACACCGTACTCACAAAGAATCCCCACACAAGCATCTGCAGTCCACTAGTGCCAAGACTCGGATAATAACGATTCAGAAACACACCTAAGAAAAACGTGCCAACGGCCAACAGAAATGGGGGCCATAGGTGATTACGATCCAACCAGCGGATCTCTGGAAACTTCAGAAAATCCTTCATCAGCTCAAGACGCGCCTCTACGAAGTGCGAACTTAAAACCCAACCGACGTGCGAGTACCAGACACCGTGCATAAGCGCCGAATGCATATCCTCCTCGGTATCTGAATGCTTGTGGTGATGACGGTGGTGAGATGCCCACCAGATCGGCCCTTTTTGCGCAGACGATGCGCCCAGAACGCCTAGTAAGAACTGAAATACACGGCTAGTTTGATAAGATCGGTGTGAAAAATAGCGGTGATATCCACCGGTTATCCCAAACATTCGGACGACATAAAGGGCTAAGCAAACCGCCAGCGCGATCCAGCTAAACCCAACAAAGAAGACCAATAGGCACGCTCCATGAACCGCAAAAAATGTGATCTGCTTTAAAGCATTTGCGATGTGGGTTTCGGTATTAGCTGCGGAACGTTCGTAGTGCATAAAAGTTTCAGAGTTGGGTATTGGGAAGCATTAAACATGTCGCCTTCATTGTACTCCTTGGCCGATCCGGTCGTCAAACCGTGATCACACCTTGCAATGCGTACATAAACCGAAAAATTCAAGTACGTGGCTAGTAATCTTAAAGCCATGGCTACGTTCAATCTTTCGCTCAAGCGCATCTAGGTCCTGCGGCAGCTCAACACACTGAATTTGCTTACACTTTGTGCAAACAAGGTGGTGGTGGTGGCCTTGATGCTGAAACAACTCATAGCGCTTCTTGCCATCCATTAGGTCAATCTCACGGACGATCTGCTCGGCCATTAGGAAATCCAACTCACGGTATATAGTCGTCTTGTTTACCGAGATATCGAGTTTCGCAAGCTCGGAACCGAGCTCGGCAGCTGTGAACGGTGTATGTGAGTCTGAAAATAAGGTGACAAGCGCCGCTCGCGCCCGCGTCATGCGATTGCCGCGAGCGCGCAGGCCTGCGCCGATCTGATCGTGTTGCGCATGATCCTTCGCGCAGCCGGGGATGCCGTGGGCGCAGCTTGGCGGAGTGGCTTTGCTTGGCGGCTTTTTCAATTGAATCTTTCGATAACTGTTGGAACCAAAATATCTCCCTGCGGTGAGATCTCAAGCGTCGCAAAACGACCCTCAAATGTTCCTAGCTGTTTCACAAATCTGACGACGTCACCTACATTCGTACCCACTTTGCTCACCGCATAGTCCAAAAGTTCAAGGTCAGTAAAGGAAACCAAAGAGTAGTACTCTGCCTCGCCATTATAGCGATCGCTATATAACTCACCATACTCCGAGGGTACTTTGGGATAGCGTTGATAGAATATGTCACTATCTTTCAGATTCCGCAGCCGCTTCTGCGCATCCTTCGATAGCGCCAATCCATTATTGACATAGATCGTGCCCTTAAATCCAAGCTGTCGCGCCTGCTCAACGATAGTTACAATACTTGGTCCCGCAGAGTTTATGACCAATGCCGACGGCGAGTTCTTTATAAGCCGCAGAAGGATAGAGCGGAGATCGGCATCATTCGCAACGTGCGATTCGGACACAATCGTTACTCCAGGCGCGACGGTCCTCAATGAATCTTGAAAGGCCTTGTTGTAACCTTCGCCCCAATCATTCTCGATGTAGATATTCGCCAGGATCGTTTTGGCGTCTAGTCGTGGCCCGACAAAGTTCGCCAACATACGCGCGTCTTCGGATGATAAGTTTGCATGGCGCAAGATCAATGAGCTTCCAGGAATTAGAACGGGGTGCGCGCCTGCTGCAAAGAGAAGAACCTCTTCAGATTCTGATAAGGGCTTAATTGCCAAACACGGTCCACTACCCATCACGTGCACGGCCTGCACGCCATCAAAGTCAACCAACTTTCTAAACGCGGCAACTGCAGTCTTTGAGTCCCAGCGACTATCTTCAATCTTGAGTGATACTCGATGCGGCTTCGATGACACCGATTCCAGGTACAACTCAGTGCCTCTGCGAAACTCCTCGCCGAGGTCTGGTACCAATCCAGTCAAACCGTAAATTGCGCCGATCTTGAATTGTGCTTGCGGAGGTAAAGTTTCAGTTGCCGCGAGGCTTGACCAGGCAACTACGGTAAGGAACAGTAGAGCTGCTCTAGAAATAACTCTATAGAACATTGCTTACTCTCACTTCTCAGCTCACTCCCTAGCTTTTACTTGCCTTGTTGCGCATTCTTGCCCCATGCAGCTCCATATCCAGAGAGCATTAGGGTGGCGCCAATTTTTATCGGTGACGGGTCATCAGCAACAGCGTCGCACGGATTCTGGATTAGGATGCTTGCAAAGCTTAGAACTGCGGCTGTGAGGATTCTGCAACACCTAAAGTTTGGTTTCATATATATATCTTCAATATGTCGGTATAGATTACTGCAGGGAGGCTACCACATTCGGCCATTAAGGTCATAAAGGTCGACAGGTTATCGTCAAGAGTTGGGGTGGAGAGAATCGATCGAGTGAAAAAAATCGAGTAGGCCTGGGACCGCGGAGCTCCAGCTCCGCTCCTATAGTGATTATCAAAAGTCGGTGCCAATAAAATTGGCAAGCCTTTTGAATTTAATCACTATAGGTTGCTGTTTTGATTCGCTTTCGCGAAGCTATAGCGGGTTGCAAAAGCTATTTTATCGCTCGGGACTTTTGCAAACCGCTATATAAGAGCGGGGCTGGAAAGCCGTCTGAGTGATATAATCTCTCTGCTCTTAGCCTTTGACCTCGCTCGAATTCGAATCTGTTTTTAAGCACAGAGTACGCTGAGTTACGCAAAGGGGGATCCGCAGAGATAAGCCCGCTCTGCGTTTTTCCTCTGCGTACCTCAGCGCCCTCTGCGCTTAAATCAGACCCGCGATAGGTCTATAATTATCTGGGTGCGAACCGAAGCGCCCTTCCCAGATCGTCAAGAGGTTGGGCGAAAAAATCGAGTGGGCCTGGGACCGCGGAGCTCCAGCTCCGCTCTTATAGGAGCGGAGCTGGAAAGCCGTCTGAGTGATATAATCTCTCTGCTCTTAGCCTTTGACCTCGCTCGAATTCGGAGCTTTTTTTTAAGCACAGAGTACGCTGAGTTACGCAAAGGGGGATCCGCAGAGATAAGCCCGCTCTGCGTTTTTCCTCTGCGTACCTCAGCGCCCTCTGCGCTTAAATCAGACCCGCGATAGGACTAAAATTATTTGGGTGCGAACCGAAGCGCCCTTCCCAGATCGTCAAGAGGTTGGGCGAAAAAATCGAGTGGGCCTGGGACCGCGGAGCTCCAGCTCCGCTCCTATAGGAGCGGAGCTGGAAAGCCGTCTGAGTGATATAATCTCTCTGCTCTTAGCCTTTGACCTCGCTCGAATTCGAATCTGTTTTTAAGCACAGAGTACGCTGAGTTACGCAAAGGGGGATCCGCAGAGATAAGCCCGCTCTGCGTTTTTCCTCTGCGTACCTCAGCGCCCTCTGCGCTTAAATCAGACCCGCGATAGGTCTATAATTATCTGGGTGCGAACCGAAGCGCCCTTCCCAGATCGTCAAGAGGTTGGGCGAAAAAATCGAGTGGGCCTGGGACCGCGGAGCTCCAGCTCCGCTCTTATAGGAGCGGGGCTGGAAAGCCGTCTGAGTGATATAATCTCTCTGCTCTTAGCCTTTGACCTCGCTCGAATTCGGAGCTTTTTTTTAAGCACAGAGTACGCTGAGTTACGCAAAGAGGGATCCGCAGAGATAAGCCCGCTCTGCGTTTTTCCTCTGCGTACCTCAGCGCCCTCTGCGCTTAAATCAGACCCGCGATAGGTCTATAATTATCTGGGTGCGAACCGAAGCGCCCTTCCCAGATCGTCAAGAGGTTGGGCGAAAAAATCGAGTGGGCCTGGGACCGCGGAGCTCCAGCTCCGCTCCTATAAGAGCGGAGCTGGAGCTCCGCGGTCCCGGGTCCCGGGTCCCGGGTCCCAGGGGACTGTCTCCGTGATATTAATACGAATAACTCAAGCTCGGCAGCTCCACTCGTCGCAGTTCGGCCAAGTGCTGATCCAGAACCTCAATCGTACTCGGTGATACATAGATCACATCGGGTGTTACACAGTCTACTACTCCGCGCGCTAGTAGGATTACACCGCACATAACTTCACGTTGAAAACGTTCAAATACTGCCGGGCGGATTATCAGATTCACGATCCCGGTTTCATCCTCTAGGGTGATAAAAACTACCCCGCGCGCTGTGCCGGGGCGTTGGCGGACGATTGCTGCCCCGGCTACTGCGATCTGGAGTTTTTTATTGGCTCCCGTTGCTGCAACGCTCTCTTTCAGCTGCTGTGCCGTACTAACAAGTCGACGTGTGAGTAGCGGTCTCAGAAAATGCAGCGGATGAGCCTTCAGTGACAGGCCGGTCGTTGCATAATCCTGAAACATTAATTGCTGTTGGCTCTGCTGCGGTAACACCGGACTATCGGTGGGTGTAATCATCAGCGGATCTAACGGTAGCAGCGCTGCAGGCAGTGCACGAATCTGCCATAGCGCTTCGCGGGTACTAATTCCAAGCGAGCCGAAGGCATCGGCGCGAGCAAGCTTTAGTAGTGTGCTAGTGCTTATTGGCCTGTTGCTTAGCGCGTCTGCGCCGCTCGCCCGCGCCCGTAGATGACTACGCATCCACAGGTCTAAAATAGAAACAAACTCTCCATTCGCACGTAGCGCAACCAGTAGCTCAGCCTGTGTCTGCGCTAGACCTTTTATCAAACGCATTCCAAGTCTTAAAGCAGCAACCTCACTATCACTATACTCAAGCGTGCAATCCCAGCTGCTGGCATTAATATCAAGCGCTCGCACTTCGACACTATGTGCGCGGGCATCGCTGATAATCTGCGCTGGAGCATAGAAGCCCATCGGTTGGCTATTAATTAGCGCAGCAGCAAAATGTACAGGATAACGACACTTGATCCAAGCTGAGGCATACACCAGCAGAGCAAATGACGCTGCATGAGATTCTGGAAAGCCGTATTCGCTAAAGCCCTTAATCTGATTGACACAGTTATCGGCAAACTCAACGCTATACCCTTTACTTGTCATGCCAGCGATAATTCGTTCGCGAAACGTTGCTATCAATCCTTTGTTTCGTTTCCAGGCCTGCATTGCGCGGCGTAACTGCTCAGCCTCGCCGGGACTAAATCCAGCCAGTACGATCACTAAGCGCATCGCCTGTTCCTGAAACAGCGGTACCCCAAGTGTTTTGCCCAACACCTCCTCTACCCTGCTGTCTGGATAAACAACCTGCTCAACACCCGAGCGCCGACGCAGATAGGGGTGCACCATGTTGCCCTGAATCGGTCCGGGCCTAACAATTGCCACCTCGATCACCAGGTCATAGAAGCAGCGTGGCTTAAGGCGTGGCAACATCGACATCTGCGCGCGTGATTCGATCTGAAAAACGCCAACTGTATCAGAGCGACAGATCATCTCGTAAACCGTCGGATCTTCGGCGGGGATGGAGTGTAGTTCAAGCGCTGGGCCTTTATTCTCAGCATTAATATATTGCAACGCCTTGCGAATACAGCTCAACATTCCAAGCGCTAGGACATCGATCTTGAGCATGCCTAGCGCTTCAATATCGTCCTTATCCCACTCAATTATGGTACGAGACTCCATGCCTGCATTTAAGATCGGCACGCTTTCGCATAACGGATGCTCTGTAATTACAAAGCCACCCACATGCTGCGAGAGATGGCGCGGGAATCCGACTAGCTGTGCGGTTAGCGCTAAAGTATTGCACACGCTCTGGTCGTTAGGGGTTAGTCCGCACTCCTGTAGTTCCGCCGGACCCAAGACGTAGCGTGTCCAGCGATGCACAGCTTTTGCTAAACGGTCGACAGTCTCAAGGGATAATCCCAGTGCTTTACCGACGTCGCGAATCGCCGAGCGCTGGCGATATGTAATTACGGCTGCTGTTAGTCCAGTTCTTTCGCGTCCATATTTTTGGTAGATATACTGAATAACCTCTTCACGCCGTTCGTGCTCGAAGTCAATATCGATATCCGGAGGCTCGCTACGCTCTTTACTAACAAAACGCGCAAATAGCATCTCAATCTTGGTTGGGTCGACAGAGGTAATGCCCAAACAGAAACATACAACAGAATTGGCCGCGGCTCCGCGCCCCTGACACAAGATCTTGCGACTTCGCGCAAACTGCACGATGTCATAGCAGGTTAGAAAATAACGCTCGTACTTTAGTTCACTAATTAACTGTAACTCCTCCAGGATTAGCGATCGCACCGCCTCAGGAAGACCCCCGGGATATCTCTCAATAGCGCCAGTCCAGGTCAACTCAGTCAAGTACTCCGACGCAGATCGACCTCCCGGCACAATCTCGTTCGGATACTCATAACGTAGCTGGTCCAACGAGAATCCAGCGGCCATCTGGGCGATCTCAATCGTGCGCTCAAGAGCACCTGGTAAGTCACGAAACAGGCGCACCATCTCATCAACTGACTTTAGATAGCGCTCACCATTCTCAAATAATCGAAAACCGGCTTGGCTGATTGTGCAACCGTGACGCACACAGGTAACTAGATCCTGTAACTGGCGGCGCTCTTGAATGTGGTAGTACGCGTCATTGGTTGCAACGAGTGCTAGGCTAGCAGCTCGCGCCAATGCGATAATTGAGCGTGAGTTTGCATCGGCGTGTTGGGTGTAGTTATAGGTTAGCGCTAGTGACAGCAGTCGCGGATCGTACAGGTTGGATTTCAGGTATTGAATTAGTCCCTGTAACTGTATCCGTGCGCGTTCTGAGCGTTGTTGGTAATGGCGTGAGTATATCGGCGGCACAATTGTGATCAGCAGATCGCGATTCTCGACTAATAGATCATCAAGTGTCAGCGAGCACTCACCCTTTGCCACGCGACGCTTACCCAGCGTTAGCATTCGGCATAGCGTGCCGTAACCGCGGCGCGATGTTGGATACAATAGAAGCTCGACGCCGGAGGTGAGGTCGGCGATATCCATAAGCAGCGACACCCTACTACCAACAACAAGCTGAACCCCGAACTCTTTAGCGGCGATATGCGCGCGCACGATTCCAGCGAGGGTATTAACGTCAGTAATCGCTATTGCTGCGTAACCCAGCGCGGCAGCAGTCGCAACAAGCTCCTCTGGATGGCTAGCGCCTCGCAGAAAGGAGAAGTTCGAGGTTACCTGCAGCTCGGCGTAACGCTGTGTCGGTGATGCGCGCTTGGTGATTATACAATCAACATTAGGGCGGATCTTAAATGTAGTAGGTTGTGGCATTGGTTAACCCCACACCCCATGCACAAACCAATCATTCTTGCGATTATCCCGATAGACCCAGAGCCACCTACCTGTGTGATCCTGAATCTTAAAATAATCACGATCTCTGATCTTTAAATTAACCGGCGCGCGCCACCACTCGGCTGCGATCCGTTCTGGGCCGATGCCCTGTTGAATGCGATAACTAGCGCCGCGCCACTGCAATACCGTTGGCGGCTTGTCAGGTAGTAATGAGAGCGCCAGTGCTGGCTCCGGTTGCTGCAAGATCTGTGTCGGGCGCTCGGCAACAGTGAGTGTGCCATCGTAGGAGCTACTAGCCCCGCTATTCCGATCAACCGGTTGGTAGCTAAATGCACGTTCCGGAACATACGATTGATGAAGTTTTAAGTAGCGTACATTCTCACGACCTAGACACAGGACTAGATAATTAACCAATGCGGCACACTCATCGCTTAGGTTGCGCGTACTGTTGGCACCTAGTATCTCGCTCTGCTGCTCATGTGCCTGTTCAGTAATACTTGCTACTACCTGAATATGCTCAACACCGTGCGGGCAGACCAACTGCTCTACTACGGGCTGTAGTACAGAAGCGACTACTTGCGAGCTTTTAATCGCCGAAACCAACGCTACTTCACGTACTATGCTTTGTCGCATGCCGTGCCGATCACGGCCCTGAATAGTAATGACAAATGAACGTGCGCGTCGCCTGTTATCAACTAGGATTCTAGCAAGCTGCATAATTAGATCTACCAAAGCATCGCGCACATTCTGATGATTAGTTAACGGCGCTACAAAACTTCTCTGCGTGGTGTAAACTACCGGCAGAGTAATCATCCGTTGTGGTTCATCAACCGCACCGAATGCCTGATCAAGGCGCGTTAATAACATCGCACCAAAACGCTGCCCCAACTTTTTGCGGGATAGCTTGCACAGCTCGGCGATGGTTTCGATACCTAGCTCCTGCAACGCTGTGATCGTTGCGGATTCAATTCGCAGGCTAGCAACCGGTAATGGCGCTAGTGCAAGGCGCATGTAGCTGCGTTCAGTAATTATCGTAGCTGAAGAACTTTGGGGCGAACAACGCGAGAGGGCCCACGCGGTACCGATTGAGGGCGCAATCGCAACCTGTGCTGTGATGTTCTGCGCACGAAATAGATCGGCCAATTTTTGCGATAACGCCTCAAATCCGCCATGTACCCGTTCAGTACCGGTAATATCAAGGACCAACCCCCAGTATTCTGGCGGAAGCGTCGCCAGGCTGCGCTTACGAAAAGCTTTTGAGACTTCAAAATCTAGAGCTACAAGGGGGGTGATAGTAGTGGCAAGTACGGCCAGCTTATATAGCGCACGCGCATCTTTGTATGGATTCCAGCTCTCTGTGATTATTTCGCATTCTGTTGCTGGCAATAATGCTCGCGCCAACGCCACTGTCATTCCTGAACGAACTCCGCGACTACTAGCGTAGGCGCAACAGCGCCGTACGACCTGTTGTTGCGCGATGGTGTCGATCAGTAAGACGGCTTGCTGATTAAGCACTGAGTGCTTCGTGTTCGAGCGCTGCGCCAAATCGATCGCTAACTGCGGGAAATATACGCAGGCGAAGAGCCGGGATTGAGAAAGATGCGGCTGAGAAAGGTATGGCTGTGTACTCATGAGTATCTCCTGGTATTGTTCTTGGTATTTTTCCTGGTATTGCAACGTCACTTAATTCGATACACCACTGCGTGACGGCTGGTGCTTGCCCCTTGTAACGCAGCAGTTCAAGATCAAAACAGAGCGCCTGACTCTGTTCTGCCTGACTCTGTTCTGCCTGACTCTGTTCTGCCTGACTCTGTTCTGCCTGACTCTGTTCTGCCTGACTCTGTTCTGCATAGACACGTTCTGATCGATCCTGGGGCGGTAGATGTGGGGCCACCACCCAGCGACTCGTAGCTACAGTTGGTTGCGCAAAATCTTGGCTATCGCGAATGAGCAATCCAAGCGCGCCACCTGTCCGCGCGGCTAACGCTAAGCGCCGAGTGATCGCTGTTACAACCTTGGGATTTTTCGTTGAAGAATCTGTACAATCGACAATCACTGCCGCAACAGCTGCGCTGCGTAAGGCGTAGTCTGTTGCCCACAGCGCCTGCTTAGCATTGGGCGGATCAATAAATAGACATCGATCAAGTGATCCTACTGTTTGCGCCAACACATATGGCGAGGGCCAGCACCGTTGGCCGATCCAGATTAGATAATGTTCGGGTGGGCCCTCCTGCGAATGAGCTCGCAAGGCATTGCCCGCGAGCAGCGCTAAAATTGCTGTTGGTTGCGATGCGTGTTGGCTATCTTTATTACGGGAACAGAATTCATGAATAGTACCGACCGGTAATCCCGAGTGTGGTAGCTGATTATCGACCTCTGGAACTCCGAACGGTACGCCCGCAACTTGTGCTTCTAGTGGTGGCGCCAGAGTTGGTGGCGCCAGAGTTGGTGGCGCCAGAGTTGGTGGCGCCAGAGTTGGTGGCGCCAGAGTTGCGACTTCCTGCGCGACTTCCTGCGCGACTTCCTGCGCGACTTCCTGCGCGACTTCCTGCGCAGCTTCCTGAGCTCCTGCCCGCCAAACCCTCCCGCTCTGGAGCAGGAGCTGCATCGTATTTCGTAGCTGCAGATTTTGTAGTTGCAAATTGGATCGCGACATTGGAATGCTTGGGGTTTGGCAGATCGTTATGCCGATATTCTAGTATTATTCTATACTCGAAGTATACAGAAACCTTCTAGTCGCATAGACTATTTAGTTCCGTATTTTTAATAGGTTAGCACAACACAGAACATATACCTGGCACCCAACCCCTGCATTGGAACCCCTGCATTGCGCCCTGGGAGCAACCAGCTCAACCAAACAGATCTCTAGCACAAAGCTAACTCAACTTCCGTTGTCTATTCGAACCGTCCGGAAGATCATGCTGCTGTTCCGGGCGCTCTCTTGGCGCTGGGGATCGCCTTCCTTGTCGCCTTCCAGATTTATCGCAATGTTAGCAGTATAGAGTGAACAGATGAGTGCAGTAACGGTTCGGGATATCATTCCAGATACATCGCCTCTGGCCCTTCACCCTCCATCAGTTAACCTGATATCTGCCTCTGCTCAATCTGAGAGACTCCGCCAAATAGGTACCATAATTCGTCCGATCTGTGAGGCGATCTGTGAGGCTCTCGGAATATCTAATGGCGAAGACCGAGCGCTTGTCGCCACTAAACTTAGCGCGTTAACTAAACAAGAGCTCGCAATACTTGAATATCTATTTGTAGTTGAGCTTGCTCCGGAAACGATTCTCAATATTGTGCGCGGAGCTTCCCTTGAGCAGATTGACAAATTACAATACGAAATTCTTGGGATCGGTCGTCAGATTAATACAATCACTGCAACAGGATCTGGATTCGAAGATCTGTCATTTAGCAATAGTCGGGAAGTGAATCGAAATGATGAAAAGGAAAGATCTGTTCGGCAGCTAGCGCGCGATCTGGCGATCATATTGCGTCTAGATACAGAACTAACTAGCGAGCAGATTACTACTCTAAAGACCGGACAGATCAACCCTAATACAGGAATGCTAGTGCTCGGAGATGGCTTTCGAATTAGACTATCATTCCGCCTACTCGAAGTGCTCTCTAGTTATCAGGTGGCGTGCATCGAATTCTTAAAACGCGATCTATGGGAGGATAGCAGGTCGCAACTTTTTGTGTTTGATGATGGTGAAGGGCTTCTAAAGATTGCTGATTCGCCGGAGACTGCGGAGGACAGGGCCGACGAGGAGATGCCAGAAGATCTGCCGGTGGAACCTGAGAGTTTAGTCGTTAGCATAACTCAACGTAGCAAACCCAAAGCCAGATCAGAACCTACTCAAATTTCGCGGCCGGCTCGCCAGGCACCGAAATTTCCAGCACTTAAAAGAATGATTTCAAGCGAAACAAGCCGCCCTGCCCAAAACGGCGATCCAACACAGCTAAAGGCTAGCCCAAACAAGATTCCGCAGCTCCCTGCAAACTGGGGCAAACCAGATTCATCACCTCAAGCCATAACCGCCACAATAGAGACACTGACCGAAGTTTGGCGAACGCTAGAAGGGATTCGCAAGAGCGGAGCAACGAATGAAACGAAACTCCCCCTAGAGCTCATTGGCACAAAGGCAATTTTGGCAATTACAAAGCTAAAAAGCAGATTTGAGCAGGGAACCAGTAAAAACCAGGAATGCTATTATGGTGCCATAATGGAGCTCGCTATGCTGCAGATGCAGCTTGAAAGACTAGCAGTTAGCCCGGCCCGGTCCGCAAATAGAATCGCCGCCGCGCAAGCAGTGATTGAGATTGCAAACCGCACTATGGCTTAACCTACGCCACTCTCTTCATAACCTCTACGGTGTAATCAAGCCCGACGGACTCAATCTGCTCCTGTAGCGCAAGCTGAACAAGAACAGTTGGCGAGTATCCGATCTTCTTTGCAATCTCTGTAGCTTTATAAATACTTACTCCCTTTCGGCCCTTCTCGATATCACAAAGATTGGCGGACGAAATGCCAATCTTTTCTGCAAACTCCCTTTGGCTAATACCATCTGACATGCGCCAGGCGGCAAGAAAGCGTCCGAGCGTTAAAGGACCATACTTACCTTCAAGATCAGCTAACCCAAACTTTACCTTCTTAGTACTCATGCTTTGATACCTCCAAGACGTCAACGATCTGAATCCGCCCATCAATGCGCTCAACATAAATTACTCTGTAGGCACGATTGAGTCGCACGGAGCGTTGCCCCTTTCTATCTCCCTTAAGTGGCTCATCGTGATAGCCTGGAAATTTTCGTGCTCCTAAAAGCCCGACACGCTGAACTAATATTACCCAGGCCATAAACTTATCCCGCAGGTAAGATGGGACTCGAACTAGCTGTCTATCGACCCCCTTGGACCAAGTAACACGTGATTCCATCATGTTCATAATACTGCCATTGGCAGTATTGCGTCAAATGATTTCATCCGAGAGTTGATCCCGAATCAGCCGTGATTTTCCCGTACCATGTGCTACAAATAGGTAAACGTTCAGGGGGGTGAAATCTGATGGAATTCCCATTGGTTATAATGCATAGAAAATAACGCAAGGTCGAATACTTTCTTGACATCCCCTGATCGGGGATGATCTGTTTTCTGAACGGTTAAGGATTAGAAGACAGACGCTCGCTGGCTCGCGTCAGCGATTGGGGCTTAAAGTGCTCCGCACAGGAATCCCCGCCCACAATTTGCTGCGCAAATTTGCCCCTTTATAGGGGCAATAGACACTATAGCGGTTTGCAAAAGTCGCGAGCGATATAATATAGCGATTATCCAAAGTCGGTGCCAATAAAATTGGCACCGACTTTGGATAATCGCTATAGTTTAGTGATTTGCAATGTTTCGTGCCTAGGTGAACGGTTACTCCAAACAGAAAATACGACTAATTATCTATTAATTCTAAAGCTTGCGGTTCTGTCATCTCGGCAATTCACGTCATGCACCCCCAACCTCAAACTCACTAACAATAGACGAGTGCAGCAAAAACGCAGTCAGGCACGCTCTATTCTTAACCCAGTCGGGCTCATAGATCGGCTCTGCGATTAATCCTGAATCAAAGTACGGCTCAAGCTTGGAGACATCATCCAGCGCCATTCTTCCAGCAAAAAGATAGTGCGGATAGCGCGGCTTACCGATGCGGATAGCGCGCAGCAAAAAATCGTGTACGGCTAAGAATCCCTGTAGGTATACAACGTCTTTGGTGTTCACGATCCCTCCGCGTAGATCTCCGCCACGAAATATTCGCATCGTTGAATAAAAACTCTCCTGCTCCTCTTGGCCTGAACTAAGAAAGAACTTAAAGACCTCTATAAAATCCGCGCCCTCCAAGCCCAGATGAATCGCCTTTAAGCGCAGTGCGATTCGGCGCAATCGGCTCAGGTCTATCGAGTTGGTAATAAACTCAGCAAAGATCGCCAAACCCTCCTGGGCAAAGGTTGTACGTGGCGCACCAAGCCCTAGCGACTTTAATACCGGCTGCTCACGCCCATTAAGCATCGTAAGTGTGTGCACAAACGCTTCGTGATGAATCAGTTCGGCGATATCGGCTGGTGCAAAACAGGTTCCGCCACGAATACGGATAGTTTTCGCTCCGGCTGCGGCCTTGGCCGCCAAATCCGGGTCAACTACAACCGAGACGGTATGTTTATCAAAGAAAGGGACTACTACTTTTGAGAGCTCCTCGGCTACATGCGATGGCAAAACGCAGTAATCATCGGTGGATACCGGAAACACAGCGATAAAATCGCGGGTTTTTTCAATAAATCGCTCGGCGATCATTAGACTATCGACGCCCGCTCGTACAGCGACGGAACTAACCGGATTACGCGGCGAGCCATACAGGGCGATCGATCTCTCGGTAAACTGCGGCGTACCGATCGCTTCGAGCATTACTGCCGAATCAATGTAGCTCTGCGCTGTTGCAGATAGGTAGCGCTCGATAGGGTGTTCTGTGCTACACCCCGTAATCACCTGCTGCAAAAGAAGTTTAGCAGATCTAAAATCTGGCTTTGTAAACTTAGCTCTAGGCAGCTCCGGTGCGTCGTTACTCCAAGTTTCGAGAAATCGTGAGCACAACTCAGGAGGCCAAGCTAGATGACTAAGCACCTTAATCGTTTTTGCTGCCTCCACTAAGGCGCGATCTAGAACTCCGATGCGTTGCTGTTCCGACTCGCTAGTCATCCGAGCACCCTTTCAATACATTCGATGATCTTGGTAGCAACATCAATTCCTGTTGCCCCTTCAATCCCCTCCAGGCCCGGCGAAGCATTAACTTCCATGACTAAGATTCCAAGATCACTCTCAAGTAGATCGACTCCTGCTATTGAAAGACCCAGCGCTGCGGCGGCAGAAACGGCAAGTTGCTGGGTCGCGGAATCCAATTCAATCGGTTCAGTTTGGCCACCGCGATGCACATTGCTGCGAAACTCATCCCCCTTTGCAATACGTCGCATGCTCGCTACAACTGCTCCATCAACTACCAATGCCCGTAGATCGCGACCCCGACTTTCAGCTACAAAGTGCTGCACCAAAACCTGTTGCTGTACCTGCTGCATCGTCTCAACGATCGCCTCGGCTGAACGGCGGCTCTCGGCCAACATAACCCCGACACCCTGCGCGCCGCTTAGTAACTTCACCACTACCGGCGCGCCGCCGACCAATTCAATCGCCTCCAGAATATCGCGCTGACTTGAAACGTATGCTGTCTGAGGGAGGGGAATCTTGTTCTTAGCTAAACACTGTAGTGAGGCCATCTTATCGCGCGAGATTCCCATCGCTGCTGAACAATTCACGGCAGTTATTCCGTCCAGCTCAACTTGCCGAACCAGAGCCAACCCAAAACAGCTCGATGCGCTGGACATTCGGGGAACTGCGACATCGGGGCGCTCGAACTCCTTGCCACGGTAGATCAATCGCGGACCCGTCGGGGTTAAGCTCAGAGTAAAATCGAAGGCGTTATAGGTTTGCAAGATGTGTCCACGGGCCTTTGCAGACTCGCGCAGACGTCTAGTGCTATAAACACTCGGTGAAAATGATAGGACCCCTATGCGCATGATTTTGCCGGTTTCGGTTATAACCTGTAAAGCGTAGCCCATTCTTACTCGGCCATAGTAAAGCCGTCTAGCGTGCTTTGAGGATATAGCGGTTTGCAAAAGTCGCGAGCGATATAATAGCTTTTGCAAACCGCTATAGATTCGCTGGAAGCGAATCAAATCAACAACCTATAGCGATTAATATCAAAAGGCGTAACCGTTCAGACCCTCTGCGTACCTCAGCGTCCTCCGTGGTTAAAATGCACCCTAAGCAATTTCGTAAAGTTTAGTTTTTACCGCAGGGGACGCAGAGGTACGCAGCGGGAAGACCAACTATGCCCGTGAACGGTTACCAAAAGGCTTGCCAATTTTATTGGCACCGACTTTTGATAATCGCTATAGCTTTTAGAAATTCGTAACCATTCAGCACACTAAAGAACATTGCAAGCCAGTAAAAGTGTATCTAGCCCCTTAGGGGCCGATTTGCGGAGCAAATCGGGAGTGACAGAAAGTAACTATTCAGAAAAAATCTGCCCCAGTCAGGGGCTGACAAGAAAGTTCGTCAAACTCGTTTTAAGGCTGTGATCAATGACATTTCTAAAGACTCTTCTTTATCTAAACTAAAAATGTTCTGAATAGTTACAGAAATTCTAAGATATCTAGAAAGTGTTTTTTGCCACTTTCTAGATACTTTCTTGTCTGCTATATTCTATCTATAAATCGCTATTTGCCACTTTATAGATATTATCTAAACCTAGGATACTTATGTTTTTCGGTCGCCACGAAGAGATAAGACAACTGATTCAATTAACAAACAAGCGCGTAGCGTCGCTAGTTGTTATCAAAGGTAGGCGACGCATCGGCAAAAGCAGCTTAATCAACGAATTTGGGAAAAACTTCGGCAAGTATCATCGATTTGAAGGATTGGCTCCGCAAAAAAACACGACAAATGCAGACCAGCTAAAGACATTTGCGGAGCAGTTCAGTAGAAACTTTGCACTTCCGACAGTTGCATTTCATAGCTGGTCTGAAGCCTTTGAAAATTTAGCAAAGCAGGTAAAAAGTGGGCGAACGCTAGTATTATTGGATGAGATATCTTGGATGGGTTCAAGGGATGCGAAATTTCCAGGTCTGCTAAAGCAGGCCTGGGATATGTATCTGAAGCAAAATGACAAACTTATCCTGGTACTGTGCGGTTCGGTGAGTTCTTGGATTGAGGACAACATCCTAAATCATACTCAGTTTGTTGGGCGAGTATCCCTAGTAATTAGATTGCAAGAGTTAGAGTTGAATGAGGTTGGTAAATTTTGGGGATCCAGATTCGAGAGGCTAAATAGAAAAGAGATCCTTGAGATCCTATCGGTAACCGGGGGATTTCCGAAATACTTGGAAGAAGTCGATTCCAGGGAAAGTGCAGACCAGAACATCAAACGCCTCTGTTATCAACAAGGTGGATATCTATTCGAAGACTTTGACCGAATATTCTCCGATATATTCGGTAGAAGGTCGAAGAGCTATCTGAAGATCATTCGAGGCCTGATGAAAGACAAAATGACTGCTACCGAGTTGGCAACTCGGGTAAAGATGCCGTCAAATGGAATATTCCTAGGATACCTGCGCGACCTGCAAGAATCGGGTTTTATAGCCCGCTCAGAAAATTATAATCTGGTTACGGGTGCGGCTGGACTTGCTCGATATCGCATCTCTGACAACTACCTAAGATTCTACCTGAAATATATTGAGCCTTTTAAGGAGCAGATCACTAAGGAGCTATTTAAGTTTAATAAACTCGCCGACCTAATAAGCTGGCCGACAATTGCAGGATTTCAATTTGAGAATCTGATCCTCAATCGAATTCCCGCTATTATACAGGCGATGAATCTTGGGAATGAAGCAATAGTCTCGGCGGAGCCATACGTACAGCGCCAGACAGCAAAGCGGCCAGGCTGCCAGATAGATCTATTAATTGTATGTAAACGAGCTCTGATATACCCCTGCGAGATTAAATTTCAAGACGAAATTAAACCTTCAGTTGTTCGAGAGATGGAAGCTAAGTTATCGCGCATGAAGCTCCCCAAGAACACCGCAGTCAGGCCAGTTTTAATGTATGCAGGTGAGTTGGCGCCTGAGGTGCTTGAGGCGGACTACTTCGACCGGATTCTTGATTTGGGTACGATGTTGGAATAGCTGACAGCGGTGCGAACGCTGTAGTGATTATAAAAAGTCGGGAACCGTTACAAAGGGCTGCACCATTATATAGCGGTTTGCAAAAGCTATTATATCGCTCGCGACTTTTGCAAACCGCTATATACCTGGCAAACCTATTGAATTTAATCGCTATGGCTTGCCGGGATAGTTCACGACCTGTAAAAGTGTGATTCATTCTCAATCCTTCATAGCAATGTCCACCAGAGTCCCTCACAAACCCGTATCCCAAACACCAACACTACCGAACTCGCAGCCCGATTGTGCCGAGAAAAGCAGCAAACTTATCCTCACTCCCCCACTACGCGCCTCAGTTCGTGACGGAATGGCGAATGCTGTAGCCCTGGGAATTGGAGAGAGCTATCTGAACGTCTTTGGGATCTTTCTGCATGCCAGCGCACTTCAACTTTCACTTTTAAGTAGCATTCCTCCATTTCTAGGTGCTGTATCGCAGTTATTCGGGGTGTGGCTGCTCCGATTCGTACACAGTCGCCGAGCGATCGCTGTCTTCGGGGTGGTTTCACAGGCCGCAATGTGGCTGGTCTTGGCTAGTCTGCCATGGTTGGCAGGAGCTGGGGATGATGTCGCCATTGCCCTGATAATTTTAGCTTCTCTATTTCAGGTCTTCCCCTCAATCGGACTACCAGCCTGGAACAGTTTAATGGGCGATATGATCCCCGCCGATCAACGCGGGCGATTTTTTGGTCTGCGCAATCGAATGTTGGGAATCTGCACCTTTGTTGGACTGATCGCTGGGGGCCAGATTCTCGATCTTTTCAGGGGCTGGGATGACACAGTCCATGGCTTTCTGACGATATTTTTAATCGCTGCACTAGCCCGAAGCATCTCCGCATATTTCATGAGCCGCTATGACGATCCACCCTACCACCGCGTTCGCGGCGAGTACTTTTCACTGCGTCAATTCATAACCGGTCTGCCCAGATCCAACTTCGCAAAGTTCACGGTATTTTTAGCAACCATTAACGCAGCTGTCGCATTCTCCGGCCCATTCTTTGCGGTATACATGTTGCGCGACCTACACATGAGCTACACCGAGTTTACGATGGTCATTGGAGTAGCTGCGATCGTGCAGTTCCTGACGATGGGCTACTGGGGGCAGCTCCTTGATTCCTTCGGTGCAAAGAAAATAATGAATGTTTGCGGTGTCGGAATCGCGCTTAATCCCTTTATGTGGTTGGTAGATAGCTCAGTGCCTTGGTTGATGTTTGCTCAAGCGACCGGTTCATTTATGTGGGCCGGTTTTAACTTAGCAAGCGCAAATTTTCTATTTGATGCTGTCACGCCGCCTAAACGCGCGCGCTGCGCTGCATATCAATCTTTAGTAACTGCTGTATTTGTTCTAATTGCCGCAACTATTGGCGGTTTCACAGCAACCCACCTACCGAGCTCCCTGAATATCTTTGGTCACCTATGGTTCCCCGTTTCCCCGTTGGTACTGCTATTTGCGATCTCCGGCGTAATTCGCATGACTGCTGTGGCCCTAATCCTTCCGCGAGTAAAAGAGGTGCGTAAGGTCCAACCGATTAAGCACACCGAGCTGGCGTTCAGAATCGTTAGCGCATTTCCGTTGACTGGATTTACTTTCAGTGTGATTACGGGGATATGGGAGAAGAGGGGGCAGGGACGCTAGTATATGCCACTCGTGACAAAATTCAGTGGCAAAAACGTAATTTTCAACTAAGAGGGTTATATTTACCTCTCTACCCTCCTCCTTCGCGATCGAAAGATTTTCTAACTCGCGTATGAAAGGCGCTATCTGGATCCGCATCTAACTCGATATCTTCATCATCGCGCTTCCCGCGTCTGAGTTTGTGACGCCTACTATGTTGCTCCTCTAGTGAAAGGCCATCAGCCACCTCGTTGGGATCAAGGTCGAATGCGTCCGAACCAATTCTCTTGAAGCGATCATCATCATCAGGTTTGCTTAAATCCCGAGGAAGGAACGGTCGTCGCGGGTTATTGTTAGGTGGTTCACGCGGTGGTGCAGATGTAGGATCGCCGAGGTGATTAGCATTTAGCTGTGCACTTACTGTTGCTGACACCTGGTTCTCATTCATAACAGCTTTTGCTTTCATCTCTAAGACATCTTTGGCCTGTGAGTGCTCACCTTGCTTCTTGCTCTGAGCTTCAGTCGTCGCCTTAGCTGCATTTGTTTCAACGACAACCGATTCCTGAGTTGCGACTCGTACGTTCTCAGGTGCTGATGATTGATTACGTACCGGATCAGCACCGGACCTATAGAGAACACTAACTTCTTGTCCTCCCCAAGGAACCTTTGGACTCTGCGTTCCAGAGGCTTTTATAACGTGCCTATGCCCAGCCTCTGGGGCATGGAAAACATGAGCAGGAGAAACTCCACCTCCAGGGCCAAAACTAAGTCCGAAAGCCAATGCTCGTGCGGCTAAACCGCATTTGCTGTGTTGAACTGCTCCAGCCCCCACTTCGCCAACTGCATCGCGCGCCATCCTTTGCGCATCAATAGCTACCTTTCTGACCCCATCGACAAATTTATCCGTAATGCTCTGAGGCTCTGCGGCCACTGCGGAGCTGCGATTCGTTGGGCGTGAAGTTGATGGAGCATCTATCGGAGTAACCTTTGGCCTCTGCGCAGTTGTTACACTTGCAGTAACCGGATTAGTCGAGCCCACATTAGGTGTTACTGTTGGATTTCCAGTTCGTGACATCGCTGCTGCAGATACAGGCTGCTGGTTAGGAGGAGCCGTCGTAGTTGAATTTCGCGTTGACCCAGGGGTCATAGAATGCATTGAAGAATCCGGTGATGCAGTCGGCGAGCTCTTCCGCGGACGTGAAAGTAGCGGTGTAGAAGGTGAAACATGAGAAGGTGAAACATGAGAAGGTGAAACATGAGAAGGTGAAACATGAGAAGGTGAAACATAGCCTGGGTTCGGAACCACTCCGAAGAGAGCGGTCGGTCCTGGCGAAGTACTTGTAGCACTCGAAGGAATTGGCCCAAAATCGGTAACAATGTGCGGCGCCGGGGCAGCAGATTTAGGAGGTAACTGCCATGTCAATGGTTGTGCGCCGGGTGAAGCTGTAGGCGCAACGCTTGTCGCTTCATTGCGAACAGAATTGGCCCCGGCTGTTGCGGTCGGTAACGACGATGAATTTTGTGTGGCGACAGGCTGATTAGCACTAGCCGCTCGCACATTCATACGCGCATGAGCAACTTTACCAGCCGAATTACCGACTTTTGTATACAGAGCTGCTTCATATAGGCTCTGCGCATCGCCGCCGTTATAGGCCGTAGCCCCTACGACAGCGGTCATTTCAGCAGCCTCTATTCCAGCCCGTGCCCAGACCTGCCCAACTCGTCCAACAAAACTAGTAGATCCAGATGCTGATATCCGGCCCATCTGAGCAACTGCACCAAGAGCACCAAGAGCAAGACCGGTAAAACCCTCGCGCTTAATATCGGCAAAAAGTTTTCCGGGAAGTTCAGCGCCAGAAACCTGTCCGGTGGCTAACTGATAGGAGTTCTGACCAACTGCCATGGTTACTCCGCTTGTTCCACCAGCAGCGCTACCCGTTACAGCTCCAGAAGCATATGAAGCCACTCTTCCGCCAGCGGGAATAATCTGGGTGACTGCTGTTGCGGCCCGGCTGACTCCGGGAACCTTAGTCAAGACGTTGGCGCTAGCACTCATCGCACTACCGACTAACTTTGCTGCCCCAACGCCAGTTACGTTTGCTGCTGTTGTGATCGCTACGTCCTTGACGTCATCGACAACATTCAGCCCCTCATCAACGAAGGCTTCTTTAGCTGTTTTTAGACCATACGCAACATCCCCAGCTCCCTTAGTTGAGCGGCCAACTACACTTGCGGTAGTTCCAACCAGTAATAAGGCTCCAATTGCTGCAGGAATTGAAACTGGTAATGTTACGATAAATGCTACCGTTGCGCCCCCAATTACTATTACCTTCTGTGTGCCCTCGCCAACTGCAATCGCTGTGGCATAGCGGCCATCAATCTTCTTGGACATTTTACGGATCTGATCGGCCTCGGCGAAATATCCACGCAATCGCTCGTTGGATCGAGTCTTCCACTCCTTATTTGCTGACTGGAGTGAATTAAAACTCTCTGAGTATTTCAACTGCGCTTGATTGAACCGCTCCTGAGCTAAGACCGGATCTGCACCACTTGCCTGCATAGCACGACCCTCGCGTTCAAGGCGTTGGGCTTCGGAAAGCGCTGACTTCGCAGTCTCGGTTCCGTCGCGCATAGTCTTAGCATTACTGCGCGCTTCACCAGCGACTTTGGAGTCAAGCTCCATCTGTTTCATGGCGCGTTCCTGATCTCCAGAAAAATAGCGTGCCATACTAACTAAAC
>Ga0163148_10000679_pt1 | contig 46401 bp, 36 predicted proteins | sample OliLakLV19MP7P2_FD_148606 | JGI IMG/M metagenome (GOLD analysis project Ga0163148, IMG submission 148606) | Freshwater microbial mat bacterial communities from Lake Vanda, McMurdo Dry Valleys, Antarctica- Oligotrophic Lake LV.19.MP7.P2 | ecosystem: Environmental > Aquatic > Freshwater > Lake >... | reverse complement strand
CGACCGGAACAACGATCTCTGACTCATTATTATTGAAGGTCTTGCCATTTTCGTAGGTAAAATCCCACTTCCACTGACTAGCTACGGTATTTATAATTATTGGCGTACCATTGATTGCACGCATCTCGCGATAGATCGCGATTCCATAATAGGCGATATAGATACAGATGATCGTGGGAACGACGGTCCAGATAATCTCAAGCAGATGACTACCCATAATTCGTGGGGTTTCATGATGCTTGCCGTTGCGCTTGCGATACTTAATGGCGAAGTAGATCATCGCGCCGCAGATCGCCGCTGTAAAGAACACCGAGAGGTCGGTAATTAGGTTATGAAGCCAATCAACATCGGCGGCAAAATTTGAAGCTTGTTCTGGTAGATAACGAAACATATTTATCCTTTAAATTGCGCCTGCCGAACCTCTTAACTATTCCTATACAACCCTCTTAACCCGTTCCCGCCGCCACAGATATACTAGCAGGCCGCCGAGCCCTATTAGCGTCAGCGCTCCTCCTGCCCGCATGATGCTGAATGCTGTCCAGGTGTATTTGCCCATTCGCTGGTCAAACCTAAAGCAGAACAAAGCCACATGATCCAGAAGTGAGCCGATGCGTCCTTGCGAAGCCTCAACCAGTGCCAGACGAAGATCCGGTGCGGAGAACTCAACTCCCGTGAAATACTGTGAAATTTGACCGTTAGGTGTCAACAGCATTAATGCTGGAGAGTGTGCCCATTCATCTTTATCGCGAAAATAGTGGAAACCCAATTGAGCCATCAACTTACGAACGTTATTCTGATCCCCAACTAAAAAATGCCAATGCGCCGCTGCTGATAAAGGGTCGGGTGCCTGTTTGCGAAACTGCGCTGCGCTTTCAGCTGCCTTTTGATACGTCTCATCACTATCAAAACTCACAGTGAATACGTCAAAATCCCGGCCAAGCTTTAGGGCTAACTTACCCAATGCATTAGCAAAACCTTGTGTTACAAGGCCGCACATTCGAGGGCAGTCAAAGTATACCGGTAGTACGATTGAGGGGCGGTTTGGGTTCAATAGCTCCCCAAGGGTGCGCGCCACTCCATTCGAATCAGTAAGTTGAATGTTTAGGTCTAGTTGCGTCCCGAGGGCAGTCGATAGCCCAGCTTGGGCAAGTTCGGTTTCTGGATACTCTAGAGCATCGGCGGGCGGCGCAACCAATCCAAACGCCATAAATAGAATAGTAAGAACAGGCAGTGCTTTAAAGAACGCCATGCTGAAAGCCATAGCGCAGATCTAATCCCTCTGGCGCATAAGGTCAAACAATCCTTTATAAAGAAAAGCATTTGCTTGACATGCCAAGCATCTAGGATTTATGATCGAAACGTTCAACAATTCTAATAAATCAGGAAAACCATGGAAGACGTCTGGAAACAGTTCGAAGAGAACGGTCTAACCCATAGCGCCGCTCATCACCTACTTGCGATCCTAGACCTGCGATCGAAACGTGGGTATGCACGCGTAACCGATGTCGCCAAGGAACTGAATATTACCACCGGTTCGGCCTCAACAAATCTTAAGGCGCTCAAAGCCAAGGGTTTAATCGGCGAGGACGAGAATAGATTTCTGAATCTCTCTGCCGACGGCGAAGCTCTGGCAAAGGGGGTTATCGCTAGAAAGAAAGTTTTCCAAAAGTTCTTACTCGAAATTCTGCATGTTTCCGCTGAACAGGCAGAGATTGACGCCTGTAAAACCGAACATCTAATCAGTGCTGAAACTGCTCGAAAGTTGGAGCGTTTTATAAAAGACTATCAGACGAAGTAAAAAGAGCGTTGAATATGAAAACTAGACTACAAGACGATCTAAAAGTAGCGATGAAGGCCCAAGATCGCCTAGCGCTTGAAACAATTCGTGCAATCATGAGTGCATTTCAATACGAAGAGATGCAGCGCGGAGTTGAAGTCTTACCAGAGAATGTAACAATCGAACTTCTTCAACGCGAAGTTAAGAAGCGCAAAGAGGAGATTGAGTTTGCCGAGAAAGCTGGACGAGGCGAGGCCAAGGAGAAAGCCCTCAAAGAGATCTCAATTATCGAACGATATCTTCCACAACAGTTGGATGCGACGGCATTGGAAAAGATCGTAACTGATCTTAAGGTCGCAGACTCAGCGTTAAATATGGGTGGCGCAATGAAGGCACTAAAGGATGCTTATGGCGGGCAGTATGATAGCAAAGTTGCCTCAGAGATTGCTAAGCGTGTGTGCGGATAGTGCGCTAATCGGCATGCGATTATACATGCGATAATAGTGGATAGGGCTTCAGCGTAAAACTGCTAGCCCATTGGATTGTTTTGGGACGAAGAATTTGCCGCCGAAAAAAGCGAAAAAGGCCAATCAAATCAGCCTTTCTCGGTGTGCTCGGTGTGCTCGGTGGTGAAAATAATTCTTGCGTCCTTTAATAGTGAAGATACTTATTGACTCATACTATGAGTCAATCTATACTCATAGCATGAGTACGCGCCTTCAAGTACTATTCCCTGAGGATGAACTTAAGCAGCTATCAAAGATAGCTAAGAAGAAGCGTGTGCCCGTTGCTAGAATCGTCAGGGAAAGTGTTCGTCAGTACATTCTCGGCGAGCCTCACAAGCGAGATCCCGGTTCAAGAATTGCGGCAATCCTACGCTACTCACGACACAATGGACCAACTGGTGACATCGAAGATATCTTGGCGCAGATTGAGGCTGGCCGGAATGCGCAGTAGGCAGATCCTATGATTTACATCGACTCATGCGTACCGATGTATCTTGTTGGCGCGGAGCATCCACTAAAGACTCGAACACTCGAACTTGTTAAGAGCTTAATTGGAGGCGGCGAGGAGTTAACAACCAGCGCCGAGGCCTTTCAAGAGATCATTCATCGCTATCGAGCGCTAGATAATCAAGCGTCTCTTGATTTTGCCTACGAGGCACTCGAAGAGCTCTCCCAACAGGTTTTCGAGGTTCGCAAGGAGGACGTGGACAGGGCGAGACTGTATGCGACTAAACACCCTAAGCTTTCATCGCGTGACTGCCTGCATGTTGCGATCATGAAACGATTAGGCTGCTCACAGGTCTGGACCTATGATCAGGGCTTCGATCAGATCGGATGGCTAGAGCGCGTGTGCTAGTATCGCCATATTGGCCCTGCTTTCAGAGGCCCTGCTTTCAGAGGCCCTGCTTTCAGAGGCCCTGCTTTAGGAAGCAACGTGTGTAGTCAATCCGATCCTTGAAGCGACAGTTCCGCTCGAAGTCAGAGTTGCAACTGGAGTCTCGGAAGTGAATGGTGCATCGGTCTTAACTAGATGTGCTAGTAGAATCGCAAGATCTACAAGGTTGGTGTTTCGATCTAGCTCCGGAACAAAGCCTCCCTTCCCCCATCCAAGTCGCGCATCATTTGAAGTTAGGTTTCCAATAATCACCGGTCCATTAATTGCGCCACAAAAGTGCGAATAAGCAGTTCCATTAAATCCATGGTCAGACCCATCCTGGCCGAGACGTGTATTTCTAACAAACTCGCCCCCATAACGGATCAGTGTGTCATTAAAGATGTTCGCGCCCTTTAGCTGAGTGATTAGCTCTAGCAAGCAAGCAGCCAAAGCTCTGTATTGTAAAAAATTAAAGTATAGACTTGGATAAGCTCCAACGAAATGCTGATCATTGGTAAGGTTAAAACTGCCGGTGCCGGATACTGGATCAGCTAGTGCACTTATTCCACTTAAAGACATACCGATCGAGCTTGAGAGTCCATTGATCAGGGCAAATTCGGTCATCGCAAAGTTTGCCGCGAGCCCAGAAAAATTCGTTGTCGGCGTTATTACGGACCTTACATCACCGGCAAGATGCAACGGATAATAGGTAGCTTCGCCAGGTTCATCCTCATTGATTCTATAGAGTTCAGCTGGGCCAGATCCACCCTCGCCAATTGGAAGATCTGTGAATCCAGACAATGGATTTGCCGGATCATAAATTGATCGAGTTACTAAATCTTGGTATTTTCCGAACAGCTCGTTCCACTTACTATTCAACGCAGCAAAATTCGTTTCAACCAAAGTCAACGTTGCGGATCGATTCTGAACAAGTGCCTGAGCGCCAATATGTCCCTGCTTTGAAAGCTCATCAAACATCGGCAACAGGCTATCATACGCTGACTTTATGCCAGCGCGATCTGTGTTAAACGCGGCACCGGTATTAGTTTTAAATGGAGTGAGCAACCGAGTCAGAGGATCGTTCGCGCCAGAGTTGGTAAGTGATGCCAAGACTGATGACTTACCCACAGCCGATTTATAAACTAACGAACTTGTTCCTAGGCTAAGCGCAGCAAACGGCGTGACTGAGCTATCGCCTGCCAAAGCTGAAGCGCTACGCCGGGCCCCCGGAGCTAGTAGTGCCCACAATTGCGACGTATCATGTCCAGCATTTTTTGTATTTATTCCCTGCAAGCTAAGCAGGTTCTTTAATAGATCGGCCATCGGCCTTTGGGTGTTACCTGGACCAGGAACATTATGAGTCCACATCGTGCCGGCCTGAATTCCATTGACTGAATGTGTTACATACTCATGGCCAATATAACGATCGCCAACCTTCTTAAACTGCGTGCCAACCATCGGACTTGGATTGAAGCCGGCAGATGAATAAGGCGTATAGAACTGATCGAACATATAACGCGCTGGTCCGCCGCCGTGCTGAATCAAAACAAGTTTTCGTGTCTGCCCACCAAGCGCTGCGGCCCACGCCTTCTCACTCTGTCCCGCCAGAATCGTTGAAAATAGCGCCATTGCTGGCGACACGCTCAAACCCAAAAGCGGCGTAGCCGATAGACAACCGAGAAATCGTCTGCGATTCATCAACAACGAATCTGAGTTGCCTCTCTTACTCATGATTGTTGCTCCATTTGGGCTATGCCATAATCGCTCCTGCGATACTCATCGGAGCCAATAATATCTAAAATAAGCTGGGAGAGACTCTTGGTATTCTTTAGTCGGTCTGCAAGCCACAGAATTTTATCATAGTGCAGGGTATCAACGGCATTCTTTGCCGGATAGGATACATCACCAGGATCCCCTAGCTTCACATCAATCCCGGTAAAATAGTGGTAATAGCGCTTTGCAAAACAAGCATAGTAGTCATCTTGGCTGCGAATTGCGGTGCCAAGCTCTTCAATTGTTCGAATCTCCTGGTCAACCAAGTCTCCATGCAGATTACGAAAATAGAAATGTCCGTACGGCGCGCGCTTTGCGTAGTCGCTAACGGGTAGATCTGACCAAGAGTTCAATTCAGGAAGTGAGGGGTTCAGTAGTGTCAATCCTCTAATTCCGTGACGACTGAGTCCTGGTGGCGGAGAATAGGTAAAACCGAGAATATTATAGCGTAGGCCTCGAATAATCCCGGCTTGGCGATCGACAGAAGCGTGGCATGTAGTACAAGCTGCTGCCTGGCGAAAAGCAGTTGGGCTATCCGGAACAACAAACTGAGTTACGTCGGCTTCCCGAACTACTGGAATCTCCCGACATAAAGCATCCGAAAGTACCGCCTTAGGCCATGAGCGATTTGTAGCAAGAGCGCCGTTGGGCACGTAATCTGTGCCAATTTCTGTGTAAGAGGTGATAAAATAGTTTTGATTGCCTAGAAAACCGCCACCCGAGTTCCCTGTAGGTTGAAGTGCTGGGGCTTGATACTGTAGATAGTACTGCGCTTGCAATCCAACTAGAGCGGAATTTGGTATCGGTTGTTTGGCGATTTCTGGACCCTTCCATTTTACTATTAGCTTCGCTAAATCGAGCTTTTGGCGATACTCGATAAGCAATGAATGTAACCCGGCGTTAAGGGTTATCAGTTTTGACTTCTCTCCACTATACATCGAAGTGACATCAATCTGTCGCGTTCCATTTATGAAGAGTGATGCGATGTCATTAGCATCAAGATATATCGTGTAGTCACCAGAGGTTGGAACATTGAGGGATCCGGTAATTCTAGCTGCAAACTGCGTCGTCTCCGTTAGTGGCCCGTTCACCGCATCAACGTCGGTAAGATTTAATGATGTGAGCGTCGCCGTTGCCACTGGATCTACACCGATATTCGCAAAATCGGGTAGAAGAGTAAGTTCGCTAATCGACTTAACTGGAAAGAATTTGACCGGAGGAATATTAACCGTGCGGATTCCTAACAGCTCTCCGCGTGGGGCGAATGGATGGGATACGCCGGGTGGCAAGACTATTCCAGGCTCCGGCGAGGTCAGTCGAAAGACAACGAACTCCGCTGGAACGCCGCCATATGACGGTGGTGGATTCATCGTGGTGCGCACCGGTTGCAAAAAATCCGTCCCTTGGGTTACTGAATCAACATTATGCGACGATGAAAATAGAGCGCGGGTTACATACGATCCCATCGGTGAATCTTCGAACCAAGTTGCGGTGCCCGTCGTTCCTCCACCACCACCAGAATTGAAAAGCACCTGATACATCGCCCATGAACGATGAAGTTCATGAAATGTTCGCAATACCGCTTTGGCGACAGTATCTGAATCGTTCTGAATCTTTGTTCCGCCATCCGCGGTTAACTTTGCTGAGTCCAAAACTTCCTTGCAAGCTTGCACCGCTGACTTTCCGCCAGATTTCACCTGCGCCAAAAGTGGATTATCAAGTCGCGGTCGAAGTTGTGTAATATGAGCATAGCAGCGCCGGAATAGGGCCTCTTCGCTGAGAGTATGCTGCGCTGACGCAGTCCCTACACCTAGAGAAACCAACACGACAGAAATAAATAGCGCGACACTCGAGCGCATCATATGCCCTCCAGTACACCAGATATACAGAACTGGTTGAGGATAAAGCGGTACTTATCAGTATTTGATAGATTCGGCGCCTGCGTCGGAAAAGTTGATACAATATCAGCTACGTACTGAGGCATCTCCCGGCCAGGCGTAAAGAGCGATTCAAAGATAGTTTTGACTGCTTGTGGTGTTATCGGAGAGTCTACCGTAAATCCGACCTTTGCTAGTGCATTTGTGACCGCTGCATCCTTCTCTGTGACGAGATCGCAAGCCTGTTTGTACCAGCCAGCTCTGATCGTATCTGGAATTGGTCGTAATAGGTTACTGTACTGCTCCGCCGGACAGTAATCATCAAACCGTTGGCAGCGACGGCTAAAGAACATCGCTCGTCCAGTTACAATTGCTGGGGGGTTCGTAATAGTAAGTCCAAGTACATACTCCGATATTACCTTCCAAATCGCAGTGTCAGAAACACCGTAAGAGGTAGTGTCTCCGGAGGGCAGAAAGATGTCCTTCAATGTCTCAGCAACATAGGTCGCCGTCCCTACGTTTGGAAGATAGTCCTCGACTACTTGGACATTTCCTACTGACGGTAGCATTGGTGTATTGAGTGCCAGAACGATCTTCATCACCTCATCAGATGTTAGAACTGCACCTAGAGCCATCATCTGTGGTACGCCGGTAGCTGGATGCAATGCTCCTGCAATAGCCTCCTGACTCTTGCCTGCCTTCGTCGAAGTACTCAATCCCCCGTGACAACTTGAACAGTTGGTCGCATAGAGCGCCTTACCTTGGGAAAGCTCAGGGCTATCGCTCGCTTGGCTTTCCTCGGCATCCTCAACGGCCAGGCCAGATGCATTAGCTTTCAATCCAATAGCATACCCACCATCGAGTAGGTCAGAGTTCTCGATCAGGATGGTTGCGGACTTCAAACCGGGGAGTAGCGGTGAATACCGCAGAGTAAAAGCCGTCATAGAATTCATGGCCAGATCTGCATGCCACTCCATCGGCTGAACCTTTATACTAAAAGAGCTCTTATTTACCCCTACAAGTTCAATATTCGGCTGATTGAACAACGCAAGACCAACTGGCCCTGAGTTCTTAACAAAGATCGTCGTAGTAAAATCCTTGCCGGTCTCTACCGTCCCCAGATCGAGGATGCTGCCATTCTGCACCGGAGCTCCACTACTCAGAGCAACCTGCATCAATGAATTAAAGGTGCTACTGGCTGTCAGCTGTGAGGCTGCAACGATCTGGTCCGGAGTAAGCGCGGCGTTCCAGACTATTACTTCATCGACTCTACCGGCAAAATCAACACTTGTTGCTGCCCTGCTTCTGCCGATGCGATTGTCAGTCAGCGTGAGGGCAGTGAACGGCGCTGTTACATCGCTCCTTGAGGCGATCTGTTGGCCATCAAAGTAGATCTTCATCTCATCTGTTTCAGGATTAAATGTCGTAGTTAGATATACCCACTGACTCTTTGGAAGCTGCGCACCAACAGGACATTGTAAGGTGAAGGTCGTGGTGCCAGCTCCACGCAGCTCGAAGCGACATCGGTTTGTACTATCTCGGGGAGAGAAGTAGATGTAATTACTGGTTGATGACCCAAAATCAAAGACTCTGCTTGAGGTTGAAGTCCCATTGTCCCAAAAAACCCAACTTGCAAAGGTGAAGGCGCTAGCTCCCACAAGTTTTGGTCCCGGAATCGTGAGGTAATCAGATGCTGAGTCAAGCAACAGCGCTCCAGCTCCGTTCTTAGAATCTGAAGATATCGTGGCATCAGACTGTGGGATTGCATCTGAGTCACCAATTGAGTCCTTGAAATCATAGTTAAAATTGAACGCCATTAAGACCTGCGATGCCGCTGGCGGCGATACAAGACTGAAGACATCGTCGTTAATAATCATTCCCGAGGCCGAGGCCACCGAGATCTGGACTACGCCATTTGAAACACCACCGATGTCAACGTAGAAAAATTCGTCTGGCTCCTGATATGTGTCAGTTAAAACATCCACATCAATGAAATGGGTCTCGCCATCATTCCCTGCAAACTGGATAGTTCCAACTTTGAAGAGATAATCGCTATCGGCTAGCGCGGTCCCGTTACTAGTGACATACCCCACCGTAATCGGCGTTGAGATCTTTCCGGTCAGCTTCACCTCAAACTTAATAGATTTAATCGGACCATCCGAAGGATTACCTTCGCTGACCGAGCTGACATTCTTAATAGCAATTGAGCCTTCAATCACTGGCTGTACCTGCGCAAGAGCTCCGGCAATCTTTCCGATCTGTTCGTTAGTTAGGTGCTTTAGGTGGCTCATCTGTGGTGTACCACCTGCGGCAATCGCCGCCTTGATCTGCTCGGCCGTGCGACCAAACTTTGCTGATTGGTCTATAGCTCCATGGCAGGCGGCACAGTGAAGCTGGTACAGGTCTCGCCCTTCACCGATTACTCCACCGGGAGTTGGTGTTGCACCGGGAGTTGGTGTTGCACCGGGAATTGGAGTTGCGGGGATATCATTTGCCTCCATAATCCAGCTGTTAATTAGCATCAGATCGAGATTGGAGAGCGGCGGGAGGCCTTTGGGCATAGTTGCCGGAAGAAAGCCCTCGGCGTTGCCATTTAGAAATGTGTATAGCGGGGAAGCTTCTACATTGCCCGGAACAATGCGCCCCGTTTCCATGTAGAACCCTTCACTATTCTCCCAACCAAGCACACCGTGACAAGAGAGACAGCGCTTCTGGAGAATCCCTTCAATATGCTCAAATCGAATTCCGCTATCAGATACCGGGTTGATATAATTTGTCTTACAGAGACGTAACTGAGCGGTAAAGATCTTCATCGTATCGCGGCGAACGATCGCTTTCTTTAAGGCCTTCTTGATCTTCTTATCGCGATTGGCCTTAGGGGTCATCGCAGCGATCTCTTTTTTCACGGCAATAAGTTGGCCGCGAACAATACCAGCATCAATAAAGCGTTTGCCAAGGATCTTGGCGCCACCAGCGTAAGCTAAGTAATAGTTAATCTTTTTCTTATTCAGATAAACCGAACATACTGTATCACTACTCATTCCCACTGCTGGCTCGAATCCTTGTACATCAAGTAGCCGGCCCTTCGGCACTGCCTGAGCGTCTGCTACCGAGGGAGAAAGTAGGATCGGGAGTAAGAATGCAGGGAGTAGGAGATTTGCTAGGGTTGAAAATAGGGCAGCCAAATTGGAGACCTCAATGGGTCCCTGATTCAGTCTTGGAGCATTCTTTGTCCTTAAAGTATCCAAATACCACCAAACGGAAACTTCAAAATTCTTCCAAGAATGCCCTGTTTGCGGAGTAGATAGGAGGCTACAGGCCTACTTTTCAACATTCATTGCATCTACAAACCGAGGGCCTCTAGCTCACAATTCATTAAAATCACTCCACATTCCACCTATCTGTGGTTCCTGAAACCAATGGATGGATTTTATCTAGGTAGTTCAAGCACTTTGCATGCCACTCAAGTTGCTGCGAACTAGCCTTGTCTGTCCCCAGATATTCTCGATAAAATCCAGCCTATAACCAGTGTCGGCTCTCTGCGATAGAGCTGGAGGAATTGGAGTCAAAGGAATGGATGACGCGCGAATGAGCGTGCGAATCAGTTCTGCATCTCATTGAAATGTAGCCTCTGATAAGCACGTCGCCAGTCCGAATTGGCAAGGAGAACCGTGGCTGCTCCTGCCCTATCCGATCGTTGTCGCTTGCCTAATCGCGATTCATGAATGCCGCCCATAAAATCGACGAAGCGCATGACGAACATAGCGAATCCGCGATCCATTGAAAGACCGTCTCGCGTCGCCTGCTGAACGCTGTCACATAGAAGCTTAATCAATCCTCTCGGCTCCTGCTTTACGCCTTCAATCAATCGGCCAGCCAACACTCGAATATTCTCATCCTTGGCAACACCGTCCTGTAGGAAGTTTAGTAGTTCAGGAGTATGGTCATTATTCGTTACGCGCTTAGCGATCCTGAGAGCGATAATCTTCATTATCATATCATGCGGTAGTCCGAGTGATTTTGCGCCGCGAATTAGACTGGTCAGTGAGGACTCCTCGTGGAGCGCCGAAGTAGCGCTATCACTTTCACGTGATGGACTACTCTCGGAGTTGATCAGCTTACCGTTCGGGGGAGTCGTAACCTCGACACCATCGCGAACTACTTTTACTATGCGCCCTGTCGTTGTTTGAGGCGCTAATGCGCTAACTGCCTCCCTGAGGTGCATTAGTGTGGGGCGTGGGGCGGGTCCGGAGGCGCGGTCTTTGGAAAGTGGATCGCTCGATCGTCCCTCAGTAACCAGCGCGGGAAATGAAACTGGCAATGAGATCTTCCCCAGCAACGATAACTCAGCCAAACTCGCACTAATATTATTGGCTGAGCCGTACGCAAGGCGCTCTATGTGCGTAGTCTCGGTCGGTTTTACTGGCGATGGCTTAACAGAGAATCCGAGCTCTTGGGCTTGTGAAATCTGATCAGCTTCGGCCGGCGCAGATCTGATGTGCCGAGCGGTACGTGAAGTTACCTCTTCAATCTTAGTTATCGGTGGCAGGCTCATTGGCTAAATCCGGTACTTGTATGGTTCACATCCTTTGCTCTCATTAGGGGTTATGGTACGTAGCACTATTCAAGGAGCATCGGATGTTAAAATTTTCTAAATTCAGGTTATAGTTCCATCCCTTAACCTCAGATTTCATTAAGCCAATATGCCCTTAAAGATCGCCATAACAGGTGCTAGCGGCCTTATCGGATCGGCGCTCTGTACTTCCCTTTCTACTGCGGGACACACGGTACTTCGCGTATCGCGATCAGCCAAAACCGGAGATATCGTTTGGGAACCTGCTCATGGACAGATTGATAGTCAAAAACTTGAGGGCCTAGACTGTGTTGTTCACCTGGCTGGACATAATATTGCTGCCAGGCGCTGGAGTTCGGCAGAAAAACAGAAGATCTCCGCAAGCCGAATTGATGGCACAACTCTACTATGTTCTACGCTGGCCAAACTAAAGTCGCCTCCGCATACCCTGATCTCCGCCTCAGCTATTGGAATATACGGAGATCGTGGTGATGAGGAGTTAAACGAGTCCTCCACCCTCGGCGAAGGCTTTTTGGCGGATGTATGCAAGCAGTGGGAAGCCGCAACAGAGCCAGCTCGACTTGCCGGAATTCGAGTCGTTATCCCGCGCTTTGGGGTCGTGCTTTCACCAAATGGCGGTGCCCTAAAAAAGATGTTGATCCCCTTTCGTCTTGGACTCGGTGGTAGGATCGGTTCTGGCTCCCAGTATATTAGCTGGATCGCTATAGAGGATGTCGTCGGAGCGTTATTTCACCTGTTATTGCAGATGGAGATCTCAGGAGTCCTCAATTTTACTGCTCCAGGTCCTGTAACAAACTTGGAATTTACCAGGGCTCTAGGCGCCGCACTGCGCCGTCCCACCATACTCCCCGTTCCCGCCTCGATTTTGCGCTTAGTACTCGGCGAGTTAGCGGATGCGACATTATTGGCCAGCACCCGAGCAATGCCAGACGTTTTGCGCAATAGGGGTTATAAGTTTAAGTTCAGTAGATTGGATACGGCATTGCAGACCACTATAGGTAAAGAGACATGACTACAACTCTAGCACAGATCGAGAATCAGACCCGAGCCAGCATTCGCCTAGCAGCGCGCAAACCACAACCAAGCTCGCCACTGCGTGGTTTTATGATCGCCCTACTAGTCACTCCATTTTTAATAATCGAAACGCTCTTCGTACTCTTCTTCGGACAGGCCCTAGTGTTTCTGGCATTGCTACTCACAGCAAAATTTCTACACCTAAAGCGTTCTTGGAGTTTGCTTGCTGCTACCTTGAGCGGAGCAATAGTTTCAGCCGTAGCAATTACAATCATATCAACAGCCTCGGAAGAGTTTGCGCGCCGCGGACTTTATTTCTTTATGCTTAGCGCAACTATTGTGACGGTGACTTATATTATTTTTATTGCTGGCGCGATGATTGCGCATTATGAACGCGCGCGTGTTGGGTTGGGCTTGGCAAACGGGGGTGTTGGTTAGAAATCTAGCAGCCACTCCTGGATCGGACGGATATGCCACTCGTGATTGAGATTTACGTTTTTACCACTGAATTTTGTCACGAGTGGCATATAGTGAGGCGGAGCCGAACCAACAACAATTATAGCCCCCTCTTTAAAGATACAGTAAGCGCCGCAGGTGCTTTCGAGAAAAGAAATTCAAGGAGAATACCTTTCTTGACGCTCTTCGAGCGCCCGTTCTTTTAGAAGTGGCATATAGTGAGGCGGAGCCGAACCAAAGATACATATAGCCAGCCCGCGCTGCCTTTAGGCAGCGCTAAAAGTATCTGTACACCGCAGGTGTTCCATATTACTCAATAGAGCATGGGTGCGATTTTAAGTATTAAGGAGAGGTCAGAGCTAATTAGCCTTCACAAGAGGGAATCCAAGCAGTGCTATGCTGATCGCATAAAGGCTATAATATTACTTGATTTGGAATCGAATATAGCTTGAGTGGCATGGTGAACCTGCTGCACCGGATAGGGTTTTCCTACAAGAAGCCGGACGTGGTTCCAGGTAAAGCAGATGCCGCAAGACAACAAGAGTTCCTAGAGGCCTATGCTGAGCTAAAAAGCACAAAAAGCAGTAAAGACAGGGTTTATTTTGTAGATGGAGTCCATCCCGTAACCGTGTAACCGTTCACGGGGGGTGATTATATTTAAAAACTTTTGGTGGATTGTCTCATTTTTTGACATTTCAATACCTTTTATCTTTTCTTGTCGCCCCTAAACGGGGCATTTTTTGTGAACGGTTAAACATATGGTCAGACACTCGCTAGCTCGCGTCAGCAATTTCGGGTCTATTGCGCTGCGCGCGGATGCCCGCCCATCCGAGGGCCGCTTCCAGCGGATAAAAATGCACCCAATTTATTAGTTTGCGATTATTCTTGTACCCCCCTGAACGGTTACGCGCTGAGGATTAACTTCTGCCCTAAATCTCCACCTGCTGCACCCGAACCACTGCAGACCTGCCCCCAACAAGCAGGCTCGACACCGCAGCTTCGCCGCCTGAGTTCGCTAACTGCAATCGGACCTCAAGGTGACTTGGGGATGGGGGCTTCATCAGATAGCCCTGCTCGATCAGCAAACGATCTTTATTAACTCCCAACTTGTCATGCAATACGCACCCCAACGGCCCAGCTGCCATGCCAGTTGCCGATTCCTCCTTGATTCCGAAGTGCGGCGCAAACATTCTAGCTGTTGCGTCATGCTCCTTGGACTGAGCCTGTATCGCGAAGAGGTAGAAACCGACTAGATCAAAGTGCGCACTAATCTCTGCGATCTCTTTAAGATCTGGAACTAGCTTCATTAGTTGAATCGAATCGCGAATTCCCATTACCAAAAATGGTCCGCCTGTATCTACAATCAGGGGCTCAAATCCCTTGAGAAGTTGCGCCGGAGTGCCACGAATAGCCCGCACCGCAAGTTCAATCTCAGTTTCGGAAAGAGGCGTATAAACCGGCGCCTTCTGCTCCATAAAGATTGATCCATCAGCCGAATGCACCGGAACGATGCCCGCCAGGGTCTCCATCTTGAAGCTGCTGCCCTTCAAAATTGCGCGCTGCTGCAGTAATCCAAATGCCCCTACCGTGGCGTGCCCACAGAGCGGAATCTGTTTTGTGGGAGTGAAAAACTCAACTCGATAATCTGCCTGAGAAGACTTCGAGAGAAAGGCCGTTTCGGAAACACCAACCGCTGCCGCAACCTTCTGTCGCTGCTGTTTGCTAAGAGCGTCGGCTCCGAGCACTACTCCAGCTGGATTTCCGCCGCCATTTTCAGATGTGAAGGCCTGTACGATCTCAACGTTGCACTTGGTCATAGAGAGCTAAAATTATGTGAAATGTCTGACTGCATAGAAAGTGACTGATGCTAACTGTAGATAGGATAGTCGTCTGAATTGCCGGGCTCAATAAGGGATTTATAGAGTCAATGTGGCTCGATTTCGAAGGGAGTTCTAATTTGGCTAACTACCTGACTTAATTATCCTTTCAAGAACTACCAAGCTCGAAAGTAACCGTTCACGGGCATAGTTGGTCTTCCCGCTGCGTAACCTGCGTCCTCTGCGGTAAAAACTAAACTCTACGAAATTGCTTAGGGTGCATTTTAACCACGGAGGACGCTGAGGTACGCAGAGGGTCTGAACGGTTACGCTCGAAACTATCAGCGCCTACGCATCTCTGCCAATATAACTCCCGATGAATTCCGCCATTGTAACCCTTACCCGACATCGTCAGATTCTAGTTGCGCTGGCCTTCGCCTGCGCTGTCTTTCTGATCCATGCAACTAGCCGCGTAATAATCGTCTCCGATTCGCAATGGAGTCTATACACGGCGCAAAGCATAATCCGCCAAGGTGATATCAACCTCGACGAGTATCGGCCCCGGATTCGTGAGTTAGGTAAATTTGGCGTGCGGCGCTCGGCTGGACATGTCTATAATTTTTTTCCGATCGGCGCATCACTACTTGCTCTGCCATTTGTTGCGGCATATGAATTCGCGCCAGAATTTACCGCAGCGATCCTGCCAGGCGTCGAGTACCCAGCCGATAGTCCTTCGCCTAACGATGTTCTCTCTGTAAGGTTGCCGATGGAGCGCGCGATAGCGAGCTTCTATGTTGCGTTAGCTGCATTCATTCTTGTTCTGATTTCGCTGCGCTGGCTTAGCCTGCCCGGCGCGTTAGTGGTCGGGGCAGTATTTGCATTTGCTAGTCCCGCCTGGTCAACCGCTAGTCGCGGATTGTGGCAACACGGACCCTCAATGTTTGCGCTGACGGCGACCCTTTGGTGTTTGCTAAAGGCAACAGAAACCAAGATCGATTCATGCAAATTCTCACAACAGTCTCTATTTCTTATCGCCGCCGGGTTCACGCTCGGCGCAAGCTACATCATTCGCCCAACAAACTCGCTCTCAATAGTCGGCCTGGGAATCTATACGTTGTGGCGATTTCGTCTAAGATCCTACGCAGTTCCGATCGGAATCGCATTGGCGATCGTACCGTTCATTGCACTCAATTTGGAGCTATACGACAGAATGCTTCCACCATACTTTCGCGGTGCGCGGCTAGGCACATCGCTGCCGACGTTAACATCACTACTGGGCACTGTGTTAAGTCCAAACAGGGGCCTGCTAATCTTCTGTCCCTGGGTTGTGCTCGCGATCTGGGGATTCGTGCTTGGCACTAAGACTCAGAACCGCGCGTTGTATATCGCCTTTACTGGGATCGTTACGCTGCACTGGATAGTAATCTCAACTTTTCCGATCTGGTGGGGCGGCCATTCATACGGCCCGCGTTTGTTCTCGGATATGCTGCCCTATTTAGCCTTGGGATTGGTTCCTGTGGTGCAGATCGCCGCCTGCAATTCGTATTCAGGGTGGATAGTTAAAACACTACTAGCTATCACAATCGCAATCGCGTTTGCGATTAATTACCGCGGCGCAACAAGTTATGCTGTGCACGGATGGAATGTTGCGCCGCATAATGTTGATGAATCGCAGGACCGGATCTGGGATTGGCAGGATATGCAGGTGCTAAGATAGTTAAATATTTACGGAGTTTCCCTCGGAAGAGCCTCGGCATTGGTCTCCAACGCAGCAACGGCTTCGCCAACGGTCATGCCCGAGAACGGCCCTATAGTCGAATCTTCTATAGCGGTTTGCAAAAGTCGCGAGCGATATAATAGCTTTTGCAAACTGTCCCGACCGCCCTTTGACAGGTCGCATCAGACAGGCGCTACGCTGCTTGAATTCTATAGCGATTATCAAAAGTCGGTGCCAATAAAATTGGCAAGCCTTTTGAATCTAATCGCTATAGGTTGTTGTTTTGATTCGCTTTCGCGAATCTATAGCGGTTTGCAAAAGCTATTGTATCGCTCGCGACTTTTGCAAACCGCTATATAAACCCAATTGCTTCAAACTTGGCTTTTCGATGAAGGTAAAAGCTAATCATATGAATTTACTGCATATTATTTATTGATTGCTAATTGATGAATATTGCGATATTTATTGATTAGTAATTGATAAATGCTTTTTGTAATGATACCAACCGCACATTTAAAAAATGTTCTCAGCGAGCAATACGCTGAGCTGACTGCAGAACCGACCGCGGCAAGACCGTTGCAACGGTTGATTAATATCGCCGATCTGCAAGGGGAACCGGAAGCAACGGTTATTACCGGAGTACGTCGCTGTGGGAAATCAACTCTTGTTCAGCAGCATGCTAGAAAGTTACTACGACGAGGCAGCGCGGTGCTTTATCTCACCTTTGAAGATTCCCGCTTGGACGGATTCACTCTGCCTGATTTTAATCGTCTTTTTGATTGTTGGTCTGAGATGACGGGTGTTAACTCGGCCGACACTCAGATCACAATTATTATTGACGAGATTCAGGCCGTAGCAGGATGGGAGAAATGGGTTGCTCAGCAGATTAGAAACCCGCGTCGTAAGATCTATGTAACAGGTAGCACTAGCAGCTTGATGGAAACAGAGCTTGCCACCCTGCTAACAGGACGCCATATTACACTTAGACTTACACCACTCTCTTTGCGCGAAATCTGGGCGCACGAAACTAATGTAAGCACTCATACCGAAGCTGGCCTTGGAGCGGCATCCGTAAGCGCTCTCACTTTAACTCGATTCTTGGAGCGCGGCGGTTTCCCAAGAAGCTATCTCGGCAATAGCAGGGCGATCTTAGCTAACTATTTTAAAGATATTATTGAGCGTGACCTGATTGCACGGCGCGCAATTAGAAACACTTACGCCTTGCGCGAACTGGCGCGAATCCTATGTGCTCAAGATACCCGAATGTTAAATCGCTCACGGATGGCTCGCACGTTGGAGATTAAGACGCCGGCCACTATAGCGACATTTTGTAAACATTTAGAGGATGTTTACCTCTTCTCAGAAGTACGGCAGTTTCATCTTTCCCGCCGTCGTCAGTTGCGAAATCCACCTCGTTATTTCTGTTGTGATCCAATATTGGCGCGGACTGTCGCTCAGGGAATAGGGTCCTCGTCTGGAGCAGTTTTGGAGGGTTTTGTTTTCCAAGAACTTTTGAGACGGGGGCAGGAGATCTATTACTGGAGCAGCGCAGAAGGTTTTGAAATTGATTTTCTGCTCGCTCGCGGTACGACTCCAACCAAAGCTATTCAGGTAACACATAGCCTGAATTCTGCTGAAACCCTACACCGTGAAACACGCGCACTACTTGCAGCGAAAAAGGAGCTTAAGATTGATAATTTGACCTTAGTTACTTTGGAATCGAGCCCTCTTGACCAGAAACTTCCGGAAGAGATTACGCTAAAATCCTTCTCCGAATTTATGCTTGAGCTTTATTAACTGGTCAGCACTAAAAAAATGTAAGCGTTCACAGGGGGTGCAAAAATCGTCGCTAAATTACAGATTGGGTGCCTTTATATTCGCCGAAGGCGCCCCCGGAGGGACAACAAGTAACTGGTCAAAAACTGACTGCCCCGACCAGGGGCTGACAAGAAAGATCTGAAAGTTAAAAAAGGCGTAAACATCTAGGATAATCACCAAATTAGGTTAATTCGTTAAACCTATAGCGGTTTGCAAAAGTCGCGAGCGATATAATAGCTTTTGCAAACCGCTATAGATTCGCTGGAAGCGAATCAAATCAACAACCTATAGCGATTAATATCAAAAGGCTTGCCAATTTTATTGGCACCGACTTTTGATAATCGCTATAGATTCCGCAGTAGAATCGTAGCGAGAAGGACGAGATGGTTGATTATATTGACGTTCTTCGACGAAATTGGAACGGAGCCCTAGCACCGCTATCGGGAGGCGCGGGGAAGTGAACATCGTGAGCGACCGTAAGCGCCTAATGTAACAATAAAGGCGCGAGCCAGCGAGCGATTTTACAACTAGTACCAATTTCTAGAAAACGGCAATAGAATCAATCAGATCGTCCTTCGTAGCAGATTCTACTGCGGATTCTAGGTTAAAGCATGCTGACCAGTTACAAATGTATAACTTTAATTCTAACCCCTAAACACTCCCACGGTTCGCCGGATCTCCATGCACAGATTCCGATAGCTCATCGCGCACCCGTTTTCGTTCGCGATCAATCTGTTCGGAGCTTGCGCCTAACGAGCGCAGCACCGTTTCGGTAAGCGCAATCGCCACCTCGCCCTCCCCAGAAAATACGTTCTCGGGATCGACATCTATGAGATCTTTTAGTTCGCGGACATAGGCGGTGCGTCCCATAATCTGTATTCCGGGGTTTAGCTGCTTGGCGAGTCGTACTAACTCTTTGCGATCGGGGATGTTTGAGGCCGCCAAGATCAAGCTCCCTGCTCGCTTAACACCGGCGCTCTCTAGGATCTCCTTACGACTCGCATCGCCATAGATTGCATGGACCCCACTTCGCAGCAATCGTCGAGTAGTTTCAAGGTTGAGGTCAATAATTGTGCACTCGATTCCATTTTCGGTAAGAACTCTGATCAGAGTTTGCCCTACAGGCCCACATCCCACTACGATCGCGTGATGCTCCAGCGAATGCCCAACTACATGACCAGCTTTTCTGTCCTTCAGGAGGTTTTTTCGTAGGCGCGATGTCAACCAGCGTGCGAGCTTTGGCCGCTTTGCGATCCATCGATCGATCAACGGTATGGCGCGATAGAGCAATGGATTTATGGTAATTGAAGCTATCGCGACGGCAACTAGAATATCCACGGCCTCTTTTGGAACGAGGCCGAGGCTTAATGCGACCGCCCCAAGGATAAACGAGAACTCCCCGATCTGCGCTAGCGCCACAGATACTCCCAACGCCGTGAGCAATGGGTATCCAAAGATTAGGACAATTGCAAACGCTGCGATTGACTTGCCGATTATCACAACTAAGAAGATCGCGCTTACCAAAGCCCAGTGGTCAATAAGTGTCTGCGGATTTAAAAGCATCCCCACTGATACGAAAAATAGCACAGCAAAGGCATCGCGCATCGGCAACGCATCTGAAGCCGCGCGCTGTCCATACTCGGAGCGCCCCACTACCATTCCAGCCAAAAATGCCCCGAGCGCCATTGAGACGTTGAAGATCGTCGCAGCACCAACGGCGAGACCAAGAGCGCTCACTAGAACGGTCAGGGTGAAGAGCTCCTGTGAGCGAGTTGATGACATTCGCGCAAAGAGCCACGGAACAACTCGACTTCCAAGCCAGAAAACTAGCACGACTAGCGCGGCGATCTTTGCGCCTATTATCAGAAGAGTCATCACTATGTCCCACCCATATACAACTCCACCGGCGGAGATAGCCGGTAGTAGGACTAGTGCAATTACAGTGAAGAGATCCTCGACGACCAGCCATCCAATCGCAATATGTCCGGTTGAGGTGTGCAACGCATTGTTATCGACTAGGACCCGCGTAAGTACAACCGTACTCGCAACCGATATGGCAAATCCAAGCACAAGTCCTGCCTGCCAGCTCCAATTAAAGAATCCTGTCACCAGCATACCCAGGGTTGCAGCGACTGCGATCTGCACGATAGCTCCAGGAATCGCAATCCGGCGAACCTTGACGAGGTCCTCCAGATGAAAATGGAGCCCTACGCCAAACATGAGCAGGATTACTCCGATCTCCGCCAACTGTGCCGTAAGCCCAAGGTCTGCGCTAAACCCGGGGGTGTATGGACCTACGACTATGCCAGCGAGTAGATAACCAACAATCGGTGAGAGCCGCAGCAGATGAGTCAGATAACCAAGACAGAGCGCCGCAGTTAAACCACTAGTAATCGTAAGAATTAGGGTAATGTCGTGGACCACCTGGTTCCTGTCAAAGATGTCTGGATACTATTGAATCACCTGCGCAATCACCTGAACCACCACTCGTTGCCCGCTAATCACTAGCGCAACGTTTGGCTCAGTACTGGTTGCCGGATCGCCGAGATCTAGTGATATCGTTTCCGCACCAACTGTAAACTTACGTTCCTGCAACATCGCTCGATAGCTCGTTGCAAACTCCTGGGCATCTTTTTCAGTATCCCATTCAGTAGACCATATCAATGCACGCCGCAGCTCGGGGGACTCACCACGCTCGAATACCACTACTCGATCATTCGCCCATCCTGCCGCTGACTGCGCGGCCGTCGCACGCTGACCTGGGTTTGAACCTAAAAGACTTGAGATTACAAACTCACCAAGGGTGTCCTCATAGATCTTTCTCCAACCTGCAGGAGTGCTCACCTGAATTGCATTAGCTTGCGGCTGATCCTTACGTTCAAGATACTTCTCTGGATGCAGCACCTCTTCGGTCGAGTTCGGTGGAGAACTAAATGCCGAGTCGATCGCTGGATATCCGCCCTGCTTCAATAAGGCGTGAACAAACCGCAAGCCGCTCGAATACGGAAAAAGTAGCTGCATCTGCAAACTATACGGTACCTTTGCGCCCCCACCACTGAGCGCCGAACCAAGCACGCTCTGCATAATAAAGCTTGAAACATCCTGCTCTGTACTAAGGAGTGCCTGGCCAGCCCGCTGACGCTCGTAATCAAGCATTACTGCCGTGGCATCCCCTTCTACTAATGCTGAGCGCGCCAACAGTTGATCGCTAGTAAATTTGAGGGGGTCGATAAAGGCTTCTAAATTATAGTACTGATCCTGCAGCGCATGAGTGAGCTCGTGCACCGCGATCGTCGTTTGTAGAATAGCGGGCATCCATCCGGCCATTACGTAGTGCTTCTTTTCCGGATCGTAATAACCACCGAGTTGACTTAGGTACATGTCAACGAGCCCCTGGCGGTAATCGTAATCCTCTGGGATTACTCCAAGTATCTTGAACACTATCTCTTCACCACGCAGACGTTCGACCGGTATCTTGTGGTCGATCTGATAAAGCAGAAACTTGCGAATCTCCTCACGATCGTGAACTAGACACCGAACCGAATTCTTGCTGGCTAGCCCACGAATAGTTGATGCGCTCTGGATCGCGCCACTTGCGATTGCGCATAGCCCAGTATCCGAGGCTACTGCCGAGGACGCGGCGCACCACAGCACGGCATTGTAGAGAAGAGTGAGGAGAATCAAGCGCTTACACATATTGGGTCCCTAGTAGATCGATTTCTCGTACGAGATTGGCACGCAAATTGATGTAGTGCAGCTAGAAAGATGTAGTGCAGCTAGAAAGATAGCAGTGCGCCCAGAAACGTTACCTAGAAACACTAAGTTAGTCGTCTAAATTGCTATTCAAGAGCTCGTATGGTTCCTAAGCCTTCTTCCCAGTCACCGCAACGCCCCGGATTCCTTGGAGCCATATCCCTGGTACTGGGTACGCTTCTGACCTTTCCGGCCCTTGCGATACTGCCAATCGCATTTGCTAGCGCTACTGCGGCCTTGATTAAACTGGCGCTTCTCGCAATTCCGCTAGCTCGAGCCACTGAGAATCTACCTACTAAGGAGCCAGCTAAATCCCTAGCTCTGCTACTAATTGACTCCGCAGCCTTTGCGCCGATCGCGCTTTTACTGCCGGTCTTCCTTGTTACCGCAGCTGTCGCCGTTAAGACTCGTTGGCAGTATCCTCAATCAACTCCAGGAATGTTTACCTTTGAGTTTAGTCGCCAATGGATTCGCTCGATCGGACTAACGATCATGACCGCAATTTACGCGCTGCCATTTGCACTGGTTCTCTACGTTGGATTCTGGGGGATCTCAAATTTTAGTGTTAAGTTACCGTTTGGAAATGCAATCGATTTTTCACTCGTTGTAGCGGCGGCAACCTGTATTGCACTTACTGTCTTCTTATTGGCGATCCGCCTACTAACCTCGCCTTTTATTGCTATCGCCAATAATTTAACGATTGGACAATCATTCGCTTCAGCCAGTTATGTTGTGACTCGGCGGCTTACCGGTTTGGTACTGACTCTCCTATTGGTAGCCACTTTGGTCTTCTGCGGCCTTGATGCACTGAGTGACCTGCAGCTATCTCAACTAGTAGCCCTTCCTGCGCAGCTTGTTGTCATCTCCTATGCGCTTTGGATCGGTGCCGCATTAACTCAAGCGCTATGCTTACAGGCGCTAGATGAGTTATCAGCAAAGAGCATGAATCTACTTCGCGCGAATAAGCGCTTTGAGGAACAGAAAACAAACACACAGAGTACTCAGTCAGAGAGTGGCAAATTAGTGCGAGCCCTGGCTGTCGGGTTTAATGAGTTTTCAGATGAGTTGCCTGAGAATTTTCTTAGAGAGGTGGGGGATTAGGTGTTCCTCAGGGGCGCCAATGCCTCTAATCCTTCCCCTTTACGTCTCCCTCTCTCCCCCAATTTTCCTCAATAAATCCTGCGCGGCCCGATCCAACTTTGTATAGATTATAATGCTTGGCGTTCTTCTTATAGTAGCTCTGGTGCGCCTCCTCGGCCCGATAAAAGTCAGCCGCTGGCTCGATCGTTGTCACGATCGGCCGCCCAAACTTGCTTGAGGCGTGCAGCTTAGCCTTCGAGGCCTCCGCGATTTTACGCTGCTCAGGCGAATGCACAAAGATCGCCGTACGATACTGCGTTCCTCGATCGGCGAACTGCCCATCAGCTTGAGTCGGATCGATATTGCGCCAAAACTCGTCAACTAGCTGCGCATAGCTAACCTTCGTACGGTCAAAGTAGATCTGAATCGCCTCAGTATGATTGGTCGCGCCAGCTGAAACCTGCTCATAGGTTGGATCCTCGATCTTGCCCCCCGTGTAACCGACCAACGTTTTCTCCACCCCTGGAATCTTGTCGAAGGGTGGCTGCATGCACCAAAAACACCCGCCAGCAAAGGTGGCGATCTCTATATTCTCTGATTTTGCTTTATCGATCATCTCCGTTTCCTTTCCCCCAGCCTGCGCCGTCATGGCAAATGCAAAGATCGCTGTGTAACTGGTCAGCATCATATTAACGAATAAACTTAATGTGCTGAATGTCCTGAATGTGCTGCTATGATTCACCTTTTGATCCTTTCTTGTCAGCCCCGAATCGGGGCAGTCTTTTTTTGACCAGGTACTTCTGGTGGAATCTAACACTCGCTGGCTCGCGTCAGCAATGTTAGGGCCTATTGCGCTTCGCGCGGCGGCTCCTCCCACCTATTTGCTTCCGCCTCGGCTCGACGACCGGCTATTTCCAACTACGCGCCGATAACGGCCGAGGCGAGGCGGGTCGCAAATCGACCCCTGAGGGGTGGTTGTTGCTTACCGATTCTGTTTTGCCTACTGACTAGTTGCATCGCTGTTAATACCAGCCCACTTATAACGGCAAACTTTAGCATACTATCTCCCCTTTCTGTTCCCGAGATGGCCACTTAAGGCTATACTGCTTCCCCTATGGCAGACCAGATCCAACCCAAACCGCTACGTATCGTTGGTGCTCGGGATAATAATTTAAAAAACATCTCCCTTGAGATTCCGCACGACTCCCTAGTTGTACTCACCGGGCTCTCCGGGTCAGGCAAGTCGTCTCTCGCTTTTGATACCGTCTATGCCGAGGGGCAACGACGCTACATCGAAACATTCTCACCGTATACTCGTCAGTTCTTCGACAAAGTTAAAAAACCGGACGTCGATCTAATCGACAACGTGCGCCCGGCAATCGCAATTCAACAACGTACACGGGTAACTGGTTCGCGCTCAACCGTTGGCTCGATGACCAACGTTAACGACTATCTAAAGATCCTCTGGAGCAACATCGCTACGCCTGTCTGTCCAACTTGCGAGATTGAGCTAGAGCGTTGGACATCCAGTGCCCTGGCAGCACACCTTATTAAGTTACAGGCCATCAAACCGCGCGCTACGCTCTACCTGTGCGCTGCGCTAAAGGTTACGAGCGTGGTCCATGCTGAACAGGAGCTTACCCGATTATCAACCTTTGGTTTCAGTCGAGTATTGGACGAATCCACTGGTGAAGTTATTCAGGGCACTGAATTTTTAGCACGCCTTGCGCCGCAGTGTCGGCAGATAATTGTAGTACTGGATCGATTCAAGGGCGCTAGTCTACCGGCCAAGCGCCTAGCGGACTCCATAGAACAGGCGTTTACGCTCGGCTCCGGTCGCGCAATCGTGATTAGTCCTGAACAACCTACGCGTAAATTGCTCGCGGTATTACAATGTGGTCCCGAGACAACTCAGGCCAACCAACTCCCGTTGCCGTATGAACGTTGGGATTTCAACAATCAGTTCTCCTGTCCGCGCGGAACTCTAGCACTCTTAAAGCCACGCCCCGCGCTCTTCTCATTTAACAGTCCCCTTGGGGCGTGCCCCGAATGTAGGGGCTTTGGAAAAGTACTAGTTGTTGACCCAAAGCTATGCGTTCCTGATGAGCGCCTGACGCTTGCTGAGCATGCGCTGCAATGTTGGACAGGAAACGGAGCGCGCGCTGAGTTTAAGCGCCTATTGAAGTTCTGTGAAGCGCGAAAGATCAGCATCGACACCCCATGGCGTGAGCTTGAACGTGAAGACCGCGAGCTAATCTTCAACTATAAGGGACGTGACTTTCGGGGAGTACGCGCATGGTTCAAGCATCTTGAGCGCAAGGCCTATAAGATGCATGTGCGTGTTTTTCTTGCGCGCTACCGTATGCAGATCGATTGCCCAGTGTGTGAGGGAACACGTCTGCGACGAGACGCGCTAGCATATCGAATCGCTGGAAAAACGTTGGCAACCGCTTGGACAATGCCAGTTGATCAGCTACACGCCTGGTTGTTAGAGGTGCGTGGAGATCTTCAGTCACGCAACGCCCTGGCTCGCCAACTAAAGGATGTATTTGAGGCTGTGTTAACGCGCCTACAATACATGCTCGATCTTGGACTTCCATATCTTAACCTCGATCGCCAAACGCGCACCCTTTCTGGTGGTGAAACTCAACGTGTCAATCTTGCTGCTGCACTTGGAAGCGAGCTGATCTCGACGCACTTTGTGCTGGATGAGCCCTCCGTAGGATTGCATGCGCGTGATACCGATCGGCTAATTGCCGCAGTCCGTGGCCTACAGGCACGCGGCAACTCAGTGCTCCTTGTTGAGCATGATCTCGACTGTATAGCAGAGGCTGACCATATTATTGAGATGGGGCCGGAGTCGGGCTCAACCGGTGGTGAGGTTACATTTCAAGGTCCTGCGGCGCAGTGGCCGGGAATCAAGGTTCCGGCAGTCTCAGCGAAGCCTAGTAACCTAAATCACGGTAGTTTGCAGATTACGGATGCTAGATCTCGCAATTTGAAGGGCCTCTCGCTCAGCATCCCGCTCGGCAAGCTCGTGGGTCTGAGCGGAGTATCCGGTTCGGGCAAAAGCACCCTGGTACATGAGGTGATTATGCGCGCGTATGAACGACGCCGATCCGGAAACATTGAGGAGCTACAACACTCGCAGGTCAGTGGCTTCGAGCAGGTTGAACAGGTTTTACTTGTCGACCAAACTCCACTAGCGAAAAGTCCGCGCGCTAATATCGCTACCTACTCTGGGATCTGGGACACCGTACGAGATCTACTTGCTGCATCGGATGAGGCCAAGGCCCGCGGACTTTCTAAGTCATCTTTCTCCTTCAACGTAGATGGTGGTCGGTGCCCGGCGTGTAGTGGGGCGGGATTTATTCGCGAGGATATGCAGTTTCTAAGTGATGTGTATGTGCCGTGCGATGTGTGCCTTGGAAAGAGGTTTAGTCCGCCGGTGCTTGAGGTAACATGCAAAGGCTTTAACGCTGACGAACTACTAAAGATGTCGGTTGATCGCTGCGCTGCGGTATTTCAGGGACACCCCAAGATCGGATCAGCTGCGGAGACCCTGGCGATGCTAGGTTTGGGACATTTGCGCCTTGGACACAGTCTTAGCGAACTATCGGGCGGTGAGGCGCAGCGTCTTAAGCTCGTCCCATTTATTGAACAAAGCAATCAGGGCTCTGCGCTTCTAATATTTGACGAACCGACGACTGGATTACACCTCCACGATGTTGCGCGGCTGATTGAGCTCTTTCGAATCCTCGTTGAGCGTGGTCATTCGGTGCTGTGTGTTGAGCATAACCTATTTCTGCTTTCACACTGCGATTGGCTAATCGACCTTGGACCAGAAGGTGGCGCTGGTGGCGGTGAAATTGTGTTACAGGGCTCACCACAGGAGTTTCTAAGTAGCTCGGCAGCCGAATGTTCAGCAACCGCACGCTATCTACAGCAGTTTAAACGGATTAGTGATGCCGCAACTATCAGAGCCCCTCGACGCAAGCCAAGCTTAAAGCCTCGCCCCAAACCAGCACCCCGCTCAAGCGAACCCGAACGCCGCGATCACCTCACTATAGTTGGAGCTCGCGAACATAACTTGAAGGATATTACAGTATCAGTACCACTCAATCAGGTAGTGGCGATAACCGGTGTGTCAGGCTCCGGCAAATCAAGTATCGCTAAAGATATAATTTACGCCGAAGGCCAGCGTCGCTACCTAGATTGCCTCTCGCCATATGCGCGCCAGTTTATCAAGGAGCTCTCACGCCCTGAGCTTGATTCAATTCATAACGTTCAGCCAACGCTGTGTATCTATCAACACACCTTCCAACCTTCCAAACTCTCTACGGTTGCAACGATGTCCGAGGTCTACAATTTTCTGCGATTACTCTATGCTAAAACCGCTAAACAGCACTGCCCCGAGCATCCAAATGAGGTGATCGCGCCACTCTCCGCGCCAGAGATCGCCCAAGAGATTAAGACGATCGAGGCCCGCTCGGTGCGAATCCTTGCTCCGGTTATTAAATTGAAAAAAGGACTCCATAAACCGATCTTTACCCGCGCTGTTGAGTCCGAGATCTTTGAGGTTCGTGTCGATGGTAACTTTGCCAATCCTTCACGATTCGAGGAGGACTTAGAGAAAACCAAGGCACATACGATTGAGTATGTGATCGCCAAGTTTAATCCCCATAATATGGCGTTGGCTGAGATTGAAGACGCCGTGACTCAGGCTCTTTCGCTAAGTGGCGGCACCTTGGTAGTGCATCATGAGAACGGCGAAGCGCTGTACTCCGTGCAGCGCACCTGTCCAGTTTGTAAAACCGGATTCTTTAAACCTGACCCTGAGGATCTGTCGTTTAACTCCAAGCGTGGAAGGTGCGAAGAGTGTAGTGGCGCTGGAGTTGATAATCACGGCGAAACCTGCTCGGCATGTGAGGGCTCCCGACTAGGTCCGATCGGTTGCAATCTGCGCCTGGCCGGAAAAAATATCTTCGAGGCGTGTAGTTCAGGAGCAACAGATCTCTTAAAGATGCTAGCACAATTGCAGCTTGCTCCACGCGAACAGGCGCTCGCTGCTCCGGTACTTCTTGAACTCCGTGCCCGTGCCGCAACTGTTATCGCTTACGGATTAGACTATATCGCCCTGAATCGAAGCTGTAGCACCCTCTCCGGCGGCGAGCTGCAACGCCTAAGACTAGCTACTGCAACCGGCTCACCGCTTAGCGGCGTGATGTATATCTTTGACGAGCCCAGTGTTGGGCTGCATCCGCTAGAGAACGCCAAGGTTCTAGATCAGATCTACGCCCTTAAATCACGCGGCAACTCGGTGCTGATGATCGAGCACGACCCGCAGAGCATTCGTAGCTGTGACTATATAATAGATGTCGGCCCAGGTGGCGGTAGTAACGGTGGTGAGATCGTTTTTGCTGGACCGATGGATAATTTCGTTTCTGCAGGTGACTCTCCCACAGCCAAGGCACTGCGCGAGCCTCCCGGTGCATCTAGCAACGCTGCGGCTGAACGAACGGTGCGTGAACTAGATCGTGTTGAGCAGAAAGATGGTGCTGCGCTGAGTATGCGAATTCGCGTCACTGAGATGAATAATCTACGCAAACTCGATCTCACTTTGCCGCTGAATGCCTTAGTGGCGGTCGCGGGAGTTTCGGGTGCTGGAAAGAGCAGCTTGGTGCACTCGGCCTTAGTAAACGCATTACAAAACGGTAAGCTTAGAGCTATTCGCGGCACCACTAATGAATGGTCAACTTCCAAAGCCATCGTAACCTCGGATCTAAAGATTGAACGGATCCTTGAAGTTGATCAGCGACCGATCGGCGCCAACTCTCGCTCAACACCGGCGTCCTATCTGGGTTTATGGGACGAAGTTCGCAAGCTCTATGCCAATACGATTGAAGCCAAGTCCCGAGGATTCACAGAGAGCTATTTCTCCTATAATACCGGCAAGGGCCGCTGTCTTGAGTGCAAGGGTCTTGGCGAGATTTTACTAGAGATGAATTTCCTGCCCGATGCCCGGGTGACCTGCGAATCGTGCGGCGGAAACCGTTTTGTTGAGGAGAGCGACACAGTTCGCTATCTAGGACTCAGCATACGTGAGGCGTTGGCGTTGACATTTGATGAGGCCCGACTAAAGTTTATTAACTATCCCAAACTGCACCGCCCGCTACACGCTGCCTGCGAGCTGGGTCTGGGCTATCTAACTCTCGGTCAAAGTTCAGCGACCCTTTCTGGCGGCGAAAGCCAGCGCATTAAACTTGTTGCCGAGCTAAGTGGTCGGCCAAAGGTTCACACCCTTTATGTGCTAGATGAGCCCACGACCGGCCTTCACCGTGCCGATGTAGCACGATTGATTGCAACGCTGCATGAACTGGTGAAGCTTGGTCACTCTGTGATCGTGATTGAGCATGATGCTGATGTGTTGCTTGCAGCCAATCATGTGATTGAGCTTGGGCCTGGATCGGGCGAGCTTGGAGGACAGGTAGTATTTGAGGGAAGCCCAAAGAATCTGATTCGCGCGAATTCTCCCTGGGGCGGGGTGTTGCGCGAGAGTTTGGGGAAGGGACTCGGACCTAATGGGCAGAAGGTCTTAGCCCCTAGGGATGTGCGGGCCAGCTTCTGAGCGGGATGCAAGTTCTGCATGTTTTTGCTAGGGCGCAAGAATGTTTTGACCAGTAGAGTAACCACGGACGCAGCCCAATTGCTGCGCTTGTATAGCGGTTTGCAAAAGTCGCGAGCGATATAATAGCTTTTGCAGACCGCTATAGATTCGCGAAAGCGAATCAAAACAACAACCTATAGCGATTAGATTCAAAAGGCTTGCCAATTTTGTTGGCACCGACTTTTGATAATCGCTGAAGTACAATTATCATTGACTATTACAAATTGATCCGTACTGAGCCATTGCTTGATTGATGTTATTCGAGGAACAAAAATTTATTTCACCATCTATTCGTTCACCTTCGCATTCTGCAGCAACGTCTGTCATAAACTGACTTTGCATATCGAGCTCGACTTCAATATCTGGAGATAAATTACATCTTGCACTAGACGGTATCGAAGGTGTCGAAGGAGTATCGTTATAAAAATTATCATTGCTAAATGATACTGCATCCAATAGCGCCACATACTCACTATTGGGGGCTGAAAGATAGGTGGTATCTCTAAACTCAATGCCGCCGGAAAAGGAGCCAAAAGAATGTTCTTCCTTGAATGCCCCCTCGTAGAAACGCAGTGAATTTAGTCCCGAACCGTCAAATCGTGCGGCGGAGTATCCCTTTCGAACGTTCTCTCCAAAGTTGTCAAACACCTTAGTAAAGACTTGATTTGCTCCGTTAATGGTTATCCCACTCTTAAAGTTGCCACCTTGGTCAGGAATCCCTAGAAAGGCCGCTGTTCGCTCCTGAGCTGAATCAAATGCCAACTTGCTACCTTCCCTTTTAAGAAACCCTGAGATATTCGACTCGCCAATTCCACCTTCTCCGAAAGTATGGATGCTTTGAGACTTAAACTGCCCGCCTGACGTAATTCTTGTTACTTCATATTCTTGTGGAGAACTTCCTTCCTCACATGCCCAGTACTCAAATTTGTATTGATTTCCCTCTCGTTCGTTATTGGATGCGGCTGCAACATTGATGAATATGATCGACTCCCCTTCTCCACCCACTGCCTTTATTTTAATTAATCTCGAATCTGACCCACTCGGAGTGGAGAAAAGATTCTTTACTCCCCCAGCAACGGAACCAGCAGTTATGTTTATCGCTCCAGAGATAGCACCCTCGGCCGAACCAGCGTTCTTCATGTAACATAAAGAGGTCCCACCTCGAGCGATCTCGCCAACCGAGTACCCAACGCTTTGGGTTAGATTACAGCCACCCCATCCGCTTGAAGATCCATCAACTGGGCTACCAAACATCTCAGCACAGGTTGGATTATCAGGTAAGCCAGAAGTAATTGTACTGAGCACCCCTGTTCGCCAATAGTAGGTATCCCCACCCTGGTCGACTAACTCTGACAGAGTTGGAGGAATCCCCGATACCGAATTAACATTGATGAGCGATGTTGAAGTTTCAGCTGCCTTCACAAAAGTTGCAGCAGAAGGAAACTGGGAAAGGCTCTTTACAGCTCCACTTTTTAATAGTTTTGAGCAGGCTTCTTTTTGCTCGTCACTGGCAGATTTCTTAGGTTCAAACTTCTCCCCCACTTTCTTTGCTACCTGCCACCGGTTTTTAAAATATCCACAAGTAACATTTCTTGAGTCAAGTTTAACTTTTGCTATCTGGTTTTTCTTCAAACTAACTGGCGCAGCTAGCGCCCGATGTGAAAAACTAAACGCAATTGAGAATACAATAATAAAGTGCTTGATACCCATAGTTAGTTGCCTACCCCTAAATACGCCTAGGGCCTACTAACGACACCAGAAGCTAAAAACTTTAGTTATTGAGTTTATGGAACATACTCAGTTTAAAATGGGTTTAAGGGGCTCTAATGGGCAGGATACTTCATTTCCGTATTCTTGTCGTAATATCCTAATTATGGGTTTACGAATCTGCCGTGATCTATTGACGAGCCCCGCAAATAGCTCCGACACGATTTAGACTGCTATAAGAAAGAGGCAGCGATATAGAAGTGCGAGGAAGTTGTAAGATAATATTTCATTCTAAATAAGTTAGGAAATCCAAGACTTTGTCGGCTGAAATTTCGAGATATTTCAGCCGATCTCAGGACATTCATTTGTCGCACGTCAATACTGATGTCGGGGCTCCGACCTTTGATAACTGCTATATAGCGGTTTGCAAAAGTCGCGAGCGATATATAGCGATTAAAATAGGCACCGTAATGTTTCTTATCCTGAAGCGCAAAAGCGTGTTGTTAATTGTTCCTGCCGGAAAGTAAATATTTTAATCAGGTCAGGTTTTATAAATAAATCATGTACCAATGATCCGCCAAAAACTTGATAGCGCACTAAATCTCTCACTAACGTTTTATTCCCTAGCCCTTCAAAGCTATGACGATGGATCCAGTAGCGATAAGGTCCTTGCAGCTGCTCGTCAACAAATTGATGTGGTGGTTCCCAGAGGCTTATCAAACTCTTCCAACGAATCGGCAAGCGATGAATACGTAGGTTATAATTAATGACTGCCCCTACTTTCATCTCAATCGCAGCCGGATTGGCAACTTTAAAATTTAAGAATGCCGGAGTGAGAAGCTCTAGGTTCTTTGCCTCTGCGAAAAAGGGGAAAAGTTCGTCTATCGAGCGCGGCAACAACAACTCTGTCGTTAGGCGAAATTCATTTTCAAATTTATAAATATTAATATTCATTCTGCCCGCTAAGTCTTGGCTTGGTCGCTATTAACAAACTGCTCGCGAATTAGCTTATCTAATTCTATGGCACCGTCAGCGCTAAAGCCCTGGTCGTAAAACCACTGAACTCTTCCGTCATTATCTAACAGCACTACTCTGGTGTTTCTGGGCCTAGAATTGCCAAGAAACTTGGCGATCAGCTCAGCGTCCTCATACACAGTGAAAACAATCTTCCAATCACCCTGAGGGATACCGTCTCGCATCCCGCTATTGATTTGGTTGGAGATTATGCGCGGAAAAACCCCCTGAATAGCCGGAACCTCGGCGATATCAATTGGAGTCTTGAGTTGTTTTAGTGCGAGGATCCAGCGGTCAATATCAAATTGACCCTCTTGAACATACCCAACAAGTAGAAGAGTAGGTTTGTTTCTGAAGAATTCAGGAATTCTCACCTGCTCGTCGGTAAGAACTCTGGCGCGAACGCTTGGAAATGTCTGCTGCAGCGGATTCTGGTTTTCAAATGTTCTTGCACATCCACTGCAAAACAAAGCCATATAAACCACAGCTACTAATGTTTGAAGATTTCGATTGATTGGTAATAGCATGATTCTAAGCATTTAATTCACATTCAGATCTCTTTTTGATAATCGCTGTAGCAATACCTCTAAGCATTCCGCCGAATATTAATAGGTGTATGGGATACAATCCGTACCAGTACAGAAGACCAAAAAGTCCAAGCGGATCGAAAATTGCCGTCTGCTGAATTTTTGAAACGCCATTGCCTATATCGTCGATTTCGAACTGTAGCCATGCTCTGCCAGGTAATTTCATTTCTGCACGAAGACGTAACAGCTTATTTGCTTCTACCGCCTCTACTCGCCAAAAATCTATTGGATCACCTACTACGATTCTTTCGGGATGCGAATGCCCTCTTCGAACCCCTACTCCACCAATGAGTAGATCAATAAAACCCCGAATCTGCCATGCCCAATCTGCATAGTACCAGCCGCCTTCCCCGCCTATACTGAGTAAGGGAGCAAATGCTTGCTGAGTATTGCACTTGACCGTCACACTTCGGCTATCTATTAGGCGCGTTCCAAGCCTAACCCCGCTTTGTTGGCGAATCTCACCTCCTGCAGAATAGGCATCTGACCATCTTGTTTGAGCAAACTCTTCATCTTCGTTTCTAATAGCTCTATCAATCGCTTCCACAAGCCCACGTGGCTTGCATAAAAATGCCTTCGAAGCGCTATCGTCTAAAACAAGAGTATCACTCCTAATACTGTCTATGAGTTTTCTTCCCACTCGTGCGTACAGTGGAGTAATCAAACCAAGCCACAAGCTGGAAAGATAGGGAGTCAGTAATGGAATCGGTATCATCAAACGTCGTAGTCCTTGATGCTTAGAGTATTCTCGCATTATGTCTAAGTAAGCTACGACATCCGGTCCGCCTATCTCAAAAACCCTGCTTGCATCTAATTCAACTTCAATCGCATCCAGTAGGTAGTCAAGAACATCTTCGATACCGATTGGTTGAGCTTTGGCGCTAACCCATCGAGGAGTAATCATGACTGGAAGTCTATCAACTAGAGCGCGCACCATCTCAAATGACAAACTACCCGAGCCGATTATGATCGATGCTCTAAATTCTATTGTTTGAATCTCTGACATCTTCAGAATCTGTCCTACTCGATGACGAGCGCGAAGGTGTGGTGAAAGAGCATCTCCTGAGCCAAGACCCCCCAAATATATAATTCTCTTCACACCTGATTCGCGGGAGGCACGCGCAAAATTCACTGCACACTCCTGCTCTCTTGATTCGAAATCGATTGCAGACCCAAGAGAATGTGCAAGGTAGTAGGCCACATCAACTCGGCAGAAGGCTCCAGCGAGTGCCGCAAAATTACAAAGGTCTGCCTCTATCACCTCCAAATTGGGATGGGCAAGATGGGCAAGTCGTTCGGGATGTCGTGCCATACAGCGAACACGATAACCGGCAGCAAGAAGTAGAGGTAACAGTCGACCGCCGACGTATCCAGTGGCTCCAGTGAGCAATATTAATGGTTTTGTGTTCAAGTACTGCGTCCTCTGAGCTAGCTATTCTGTGTATCTCTGCACCACAACCGGCACCCCGTCTTTAACCTGCCAAATCTCAATCGGACGTGGGCTACGTGCTCGCTCTGCGGAGATCGAGATCGGGCCGCTGGCGCCTGGGTAGTTAGTGAGTTGAGAGAGACGCTTTGAAAACTGCGCTAGTTTCTCTTTTGAAGTGTCCCCTTCTCCTGCCGCAGAAACTCCGCTGTCTTGGTAAGGCTTTCTCATGTTGCTCGCTGTAACCATAAGAGCATCATAGGCGTACGCGGCGGCAATCGCGGGCGCTCTGCCAAATCGTTCAGTGAACTCTCTCTTAAACCACTCACTTTCTGCAGTGTATTTCGCTACTATCAAACCTTGCGCTGCCTCGCCGCTAGCTTGCAAGGCTACTGGATCTAGCATTGATGGTACACCGAACATAATAGGGGTGAAGTGTTGCTGCTTGGCCTGCTTTAGGTAGATCGGAATAGCTTGTGGAGTAAGAAGTACAAAGAGGGCATCGCAACCTGCGCTCTTAAGCTTGGTGATTGCTGTGCGATAATCTGAGTGATCGATAGCTGACGACAAACTGATCAGCTTTCGAGTTGGGTTCTGAGATGTGGTGTTCGCAAATTCTTTGGAAAGTACCTCCTCCATTCCCAGAAAGTATGCGTACTCTTCTAAAAACACACAGGGCTGCTGAAATTCCCGTTGTTGAAGGTAACTAATCGAGGCAAGCATTAGGTTGGAGTCTGCCGGGGAGAATCGAAAAACATTCGGACGATTAGTGGTAAGATCTTCTGCCCCTGCCGCTATGACAATTAATGGCACGCTGCGATTTGCGGCGATCTGCCATACTGTTTCTGCATCTTCAGTAAACAGCGCCAAAACACCGTCGACCTGATCCACGGAGATGAACTTATGTGCCGCGCTTGCCGCACCCTTAAGATCAAAGTTGCCCCAATCCTCGAATTTTATGGATACCTTCCTTGATTGATTGGGATCAGCATTGAGGCGCTCCTGAGCGATTATTAGCCCATCTTTTGCATCAGCTCCCCAGGTGGCCATGGCGCCAGTAAAGGTAAGAAGTGCTCCAAATTTCAACACGGAGGATTCGCTAGCTTGCGCGGCTTTCGCCGAAGAAGGGATAGCAAAAACTAGAGAAGGACAGAAAAGGAGCGCTAGAAGAAAGGCTAGTAGGATAAATATTCTCATATATTCTTATCGGTGGATCAGTCTGATCTAAAGTTAGCGCACATGGGAATAGGAAACTATCATCTATAGCGATTATCAAAAGTCGGTGCCAATAAAATTGGCAAGCCTTTTGAATCTAATCGCTATAGGTTGTTGTTTTGATTCGCTTTCGCGAATCTATAGCGGTTTGCAAAAGCTATTATATCGCTCGCGGCTTTTGCAAACCACTATATGCAGGCTAAAGTAATATGCAAAAATCGCGAGCGATTCAATAGCGTTCTCCAACTGCGATACCTCGGAAGGGCTTTCATTGAACTGACTTGCCTCCCCCTACCAAGGCTACCAATATTTTGTAACTCGAAGGCGTTCGGAATAATGTCGTAAGATAGATATTCTCAAGTTTTACCACCCCAAATTTTTAATTTCGGTCCCCCCCAATGAATCAGCTTAACCCCACCCGCACCGTCTACTGTGAGGATGCAATCGCCTGGTTAAACTCCGCTGCGGCGATCACGTGTTGCGCTGCGGCTTCGCTAGTCACTTCACTGCCTGACATCTCCGAGTTTCCGACCTACTCTCTTTCGCAGTGGAAGGAATGGTTCGTAAGTACTGCGTTACTAGTTCTATCTCGCACACCAGACTCGGGCGTCACGATCTTCTACCAATCGGATATCAAGCTGGATGGTACCTGGATAGATAAGGGCTACCTCTGTCAGAAGGCAGCCGAACAGGCTGGCCACGAACTACTGTGGCACAAGATCGTCTGTCGGGTTGAAGCAGGCCAAGTAACATTTGGTCGGCCGGGATACTCGCACATTCTATGCTTCAGTAAGGGCGTCCGTCCTGAGCTTGGAAGTTCAACGGCAGATGTTATTCCGAACCTCGGTGCTAAGGCTTGGGAACGCGGAATGGGGATTGAGGCCTGTTTGCTGATCGGCAACTTTATCAAGAACCAAACGAGCACTGCTACTGTTGTCAATCCTTTTTGCGGCCACGGTAGTATGTTGGCTGTTTCGAATGCGCTTGGGCTTGCGGCGGAGGGCGTTGAACGTAGCCCAAAACGGGCGCAGTTGGCTCGGGAGCTCAAAGTAGATCTTGAAACTAAAAGCTGGATTACGCTGCGCCCGGAAAGAGGGACTTGATGCCATGTACCCATGCATGTTACCATGCATGAGTATATGGCAACTAAAACTATCTCCATCGACATGCTGGCCTATGAAAAGCTTGTTCGTGGCCGATCTACACCCAAAGAGTCGTTCTCTAGCGTAATTAGGCGCGCTGAGATCAAGAGCATCTGCGGACGCGCCGGAAGCTTCCTTTTAGCCATGGAAGGACAGCCACTGCTCGATGAGTCCAGCTTCAAGAGATGGCAGAAGATGGTTGACTCCAAGCCAAGGAATCCATGGCGCGGGTAGCCTTTGATAGCTGTTTTCTAATCGATTTTGAACGCGAACGCGCAGGTAAAAGGGTGACGAACTCGGCGCGTGCCTTCTTAATGAAGAATCCGACGCTCGAACTCACGATCTGCCCCATTGCCCTGGGGGAGTTCGCGATTGGTTTTTCAGATCGGTTTCACCCGACACTAATAAAGGTAATGGAGAACTTTGAACTGCTGCCCACCTCGTCAGAGGTATCAATTGTTTATGCTCGTCTCTACCGCGACCTCTCAGAGTCAAAGAGCATGATCGGCAGTAATGATCTATGGATTGCGGCCTACAGCGTGGCTACCGACCTACCGCTTGTTACAAACAATACCCGCGAATTCATTCGAATCGATGGGCTGAAGATCTTAGGATACTAGAAAGGATAGATTCTTATCCCAACCTATCCCTCGATCCGGGCCGCCACAAATCCTGTGTTGGCATTGCCCTGCGCATCGAACGAAAACTCGCCCATTAGTCCGGGATAGTTTTTCTGACTCAGCAGATACTGACGAAAGCCCTCGCGGTCAAATCGTTTGTGCTTCTCTAGGTACGCCTGGAGCAGGTCGAGCGCATCCACTGTTGCTGCGCTGTGAAAGGTAATCAGCGGATCCTTGCCGTGATCTTTATGGTAGTGTTTCAGAAACTCTTTTAACTTAGGGCTCTCTTTATTGTAGGCGGGAGCCAGATAATGCAGTCCCCTGAATTTTCCCTTTGCTATCTCGTTCGCATCGGGATTGTCAGCGGCAGTAAAGGTCGTATGAATCTGCCCCCCAAATCCGCCTAGCTGATCCAACTGCCGCAGAAACAGAGCCAACGAGGTTCCGGTCTGGGTAGTAAAAAATATCGCCGCTGGAGCTTTGGCCTTGAGAGCAACGACCTGAGTTCGAAAATCCGTAGTATCAGGAGAAAAGTCACTCGAATAATCTATCTGACCGCCGCTGGCCTCAAACTCCCTACGAAATGCTCTGGAGATGTCCTGAGTATATTCAGTCTCTTCAGAGATAAGCGCTACGCTTTTAATTCCGTTTTTAATGAAGATCTGGGCCTGCTGAATTCCATTTAATACATCACTATTGCCGAGTCGAAAGACCCAGTCGCCTGCTCGATCAACATTCGCGCCGCCTGTAGACACTGATACCGCTACCGTCCGGGATGCATTAGCCAATGGAGCACCGGCTACTGTGGCATTGGCCGACGCAACACTAACTAAAAGATCTACTTGTTCCAAACTAATCAACCTTTGATAGGCCTTTAATCCGTCAGCGCTCGAAACCTTTGCATCTTCAAATATAAATTCAACAGGATGTTTCAAGTAATAACGCTTATAGGTTTCGACAGTCATGGCGATGTTCTGCCCCAGACCAGCCCAATCGCCAGAGAGAAGGGTTGGCACTCCGACTTTAATTGGAGCTTCTTGGGCGGTTGCGACACTGAATAGTGATAGTGCCAAGGTTAGCGTTGCAAGAAATAGGGAAGGTCTAATTAAGAACTTTATAAGGGCTTTCATATAATTATTCTCAGGTCGGCTTCTAACAGCGGAGTGTAATTTCTAAGGAAACACCTCAGATCATTATTTCATCTGAGGTGTTCCCTTAGAAATTACACTCCGCCCTCGCACGCCAATAGTCACTGTGCACGTCAGCCTAGCACCACAAAGCTCCCTAACCTAGTCGCCTTTCGGCGAACTTCAGATCTGTATCTTAGCATTTACTCTCGGGCTAAAATCCGCCTTTCAACCTAGGTAATCGTTCCGTACCCTCGTCTTCTAAGTTGTCGATTCCATGCATTCAGAGCCTTCCATCCTACCCCAAACCGAGCCCCGAACCGCTTCGCCAACGCAGCCGATCGAACCCTCTGCGGCAAAATTGCCGAGGCGTCCTCGAACCACGATCGAGCTCACCCGAGAAATAATAGTCTCCGCCGTAACCACACTTCGCCGTCGTGATGTTGGGCGGCCGTTTCCAGCAGAGGTAGCAAAGGCTCTAAAGATACCGGCGTCCAGTCTACGCCACTGGGTTCGTCAGCATCGTGGTGAGCCCAGAATCTCCTGGTCGGCGCTCGGTATCAGGAATGATCATGGTGGCAAGCCCTCACCAGAGCGGGAATGGTTGGGTAAATTCGTTCAGTCACTCAAGCGCACTACTACGCAGCCGCTGGCCTTAATCACGGTGCTTGAACTCTATCAGACCGGAAAGCTAAACCTTAAGGAGTCTGTGGTACTGTGCGTAGCCATCGCAACCAAGCAACACAAATCAAAGCGGCTCGATTGTGCCGTTGCGCCGACACTTAAAGTAACGGAGCATAGTCTTTACTATATTCTTCATGGCAAGGGTCCTTCTCGAAGTGTAGCGCCGGGAATCTTCGCACTTGCCGATTCGGAGTTTGCGCGGCGGCTTGCGGCAGAGAAATCAGCGCATACCCGCTCCAAGGGGCACCAGCTCCTCGCAACACTGAATGAGGCACGCAAAGCATATGTCGCGCAACGCCCCTTCTCCGCTGCGCTTGACCTAAAGCTCCTCCCAACAAAGTTGGCCGCGCAATTAACCTCGATAAGTCAGCAGATTCCGCCAGTTGGTACATCCAACTCTTGGGGCCTAACAAAAAAAGAACGAAGAGTAGTAGATCTTGTACTTGCAAATATTACCAGCGAACCCCCTCGAACGCGTGAAGCGCTCGCCGCTGATGCCAACTGCTCACTCTCCTGGTTTTCGGGAGCCCTCCACGGAAAAGACGGTGGTCGCGGAGCAATCGCCAAGATTAGGCATCATGCAGAATCTGTAGGTGGTGTAAGTCCTGCAGCACATGGGTTTATCGCCAAACTAGCGAATGGAGTTAAGCCATCAGGGAGGGTACTCACAGAGGTACGTAAACTGGTTGCAGCGGTGCCCGATCGCGATCCGCCGATCAGACTTAGCGAAAGTGAACTTAAACTAATTGCCGAGCTAATAAGACGTGCCGCTGCTGGCGAGCCCCGAACTGAACAGGCGTTGGCTACCGCAATCGGAATTACTTCCAGCACGGCCCACGTAATTCTCTGTGGACGAGACAATAACATAGGAGCCCAGGCCAAGATGGACCTGTGGATCTCGCAAAGGCTGGGCCCGGAGTGTGAGGCTTCCATTAAGTTCATTGGCGAACAAGCAGTTCGAGTTGGTATATCTGGTAGCGCAGAAGAGGTATGTAAACTAGCCCATGCGTTAGGTGCAACGCATCAACTTGTACCAATGTTAAGTGCTGGCTATGTTGATCTCGTACTAGCGAGTGGTCAGCTGCCCTCCCTTAGCGTAAAGCGCACTATCCTGAATCGCCTAACCTCCGATCTGACCGAGGACAGGGAGCGCGTTGCATTTGTGCGCATGGTGTTCTCTGGTCGGTATCCATCCCCCTATAGAGCAGGCGCTGCGATCTCGCGAGCCTCCGGTGTACTGCCGATAGTTAAAGTTGACTTCGGCAACGTATCAAAGTTCATACACGGGCGTAACGATCTAAGTAACCCCAATGAAGGTGCCCTAGCACGCTTTCGCGCCCGTCTGCTGGAGGACGAGCTCGAGACGTTACTAACTAGCTCCAGAACGCCTCGCAAGCTTCTGGAGAGTCACGTGAATACCGATCCGCACCTTAAGGAGATCGCAGAACAGCTTCTAGCGCTGAGAAATCCAGCAACGTGTGCGGCAAAAGCGGTTGAGCTGTTGGCTAATTTGCAGGGATCGTCCGGTGCTCAGCCAGCACCGTAACCTCATTCCGATTATGAAATAGCTGGCGTATCGCTAGCACATGATAGCGCTGCTCCAGAATCTCTCGCGCGTCGGCGATCTTGCGTAGCATCGCCTTGGGAGCCTGCGGTTCAAGCTTCAGGGTAATGATCGCTAACCCGCCACTATCGAGCATTCCAGACATATCACACATAAGGGCGGCTGATTGGTCGGCATCCATGCGCATATCGTTGACGATTATTGAGAATAGCTCATCACGATTGCGGACTAGAAACTCTTGGGCCGTGATGCGCTGGTGATGAATCAGATTGATGCGGCTACAGGCTTCGGCAAGTTCCGCCGGATCTACAGCGACTACCGAAAGTCCGTGAAGTGCCAGCACTCTGCTCCAGCCACCCGGCGCGGCGCCCAAATCTAGCGCTCGTTGACCGCTGACGAGATCAACACCAAAAACCTGGCAAGCTTCGATCAGCTTTGATTCGGCGCGACAGATCTGGTCCGCATCCTTGCGCAGTCTGATCTCTCCGCCCGGCCAACTGCTGAGTGCCAGAGATGTATCGCAGATCCCGCCGTAAGCTATGCCCCCGGCGAGAACTATAGAGAGAACCTGCGCAGGATTCTTACGCTGTATTTTTGCGCCGTGAGATCTTAGATGCTCTTCGAAAGCATCGGTGACCTCTTGGCGCGAGAATGCCCCTGTGCTACCAAAGGTTCTTACCTGTGCCGCTATGGTCGAGCGCGGTGCTAATAGATCAGTCGGCGTAGCTGAAACTAAGTTAGCCAGCGAATCAAGCATACCGATTTCAAACTGAACCGGAAATAGATGGCGCACAAAGATCACTGCCGCCCCCATCGCAGCTTCGCTAATTCGGGTGGCGCTCTCTTTGCCCTCACATAGCAGAATTCCGGGAGCGAGCGGCTTTGCTCCGATCCCAAGTGCCTGGAGCTCGAGTATAGCAACATCTTCGGAGGCTGGACTGCAGGTGGCGATCGATCTGTGCGGAGGGCTCATCTATGCTAGCGCCATATTGTCCAACAGCCGTACCTTCTCAACGATCGCTGTGATTATCATCCTGGCTGGCGCAGCAACCTGGGGTATCGGGTCCATCGAACAGCCATCAATTATCTCGACATAGTCCGGCTCAACCTGGTCGCCCGCAATAAGCACTGCGCGAGCTGCGGTGCAGATCTCAGATGAATTTCGCTGGCCATTTTTAACTAGCTCCAAGGCTGCGTATAGCGCGCGACTCAATCGCAATGCTTCGCGGCGACCAGTCGGACTTAGGCGCACGTTGCGTGAACTCATCGCCAAGCCATCTGGCTCACGGATCAGCGGCCCACGAACGATCTGAAGATTAAACTTCAGATCTTCTACCATCTGTTCAATTAGGCGCAGCTGCTGAAAGTCCTTCTCACCAAACACCGCGAAATCGGGTTGCACCAGATTAAAGAGCATCCCAACTACTGTTGAGACACCGCGAAAATGGCCGGGACGCGAGGCCCCCTCATAGCGCTGGGAGAGTCGTTCGACATCGATCAAGCTCTGAAAAGATCCGGAGGCCGATGGCCCCTGAGCGCTGCCGTACATCATCTCGGCATCCGGCGTAAACACTGCGTGTACTCCGGCTGCCCTTAGCATAGCAAAATCACGATCTAAACTAATCGGATAGGCCTGAAAATCTTTCTTGTCATTAAACTGCGTTGGATTAACAAAGATTGAAGCGATAACCTTTGCATCCCGTTCTTGTGCCAAACGTACCAGGCTCAGGTGTCCCTCGTGCAGGTAACCCATGGTGGGAACAAAACCGATCGGCGCGTCACTCCGGCGCAAGCGCCCGATCTCCGAGCGCAGTACAGAAATGCTATCTAGCACCAACATAGCGGTGCTTTAATGTCCCAATAGCTGCTTAAAGCCGTACATAAATGCTTTAAATCTACTTGAGGTCTCTTCGTTATACTTAGCAAGCTCCAGCTTGCCGTGCTCGGCGATCGCCTTCTCGCTTTGGTCTATACACTGCTCGGCGTACTCCTCAATCGCCTGCGCGCGGTCAGTCGCTGTTTTAAACTGTCCTCGAATGGTTAAAAGCTCGCCACAATCAAGCCAGATCCCTGAGCACTGCCAACACTGATTGATCTCTACCTGATTCTTCGGATCAAAAAACTGGCGCACGATTGCCTGATCAGGACAACGCGGACACTTGCGAAGCTGCTTGCCATCTGGCACTGGTGTTGAGCTAGTTCTCGCTTTAAGAATTACCTCTGCGGCAACTTCAGAATCTTCATCGAACTTCTCTAGTTCACCCTCATCAAACCAGACGCCACCACAACCTCCGGCGCATATATCGACAACTACATCACCGGCGGTTGTCGACTGTAGCTCTTTAGAACAGGCTGGGCATTTCATGTTTGAATCCTCAAAAATATTGGTAGGTAGCTTATTACCATGGTGCTTGGTGATAAAGAAGCACCCACTTCGTATGACTACCGGTAATGCCATTAATTTCATACACTTGCGGAATCATGGCTATAGCAGCAGCAGAAACCCGCTCTCACGACCCGCAACGCGCAGATAAGGATTTTATCCCGTTAATTGAGCCTTCGCGACGTGCCGATCTAATTGTCCCGTCCTAAAATAAGTCTACACAGTAGTAGTAGCAGAAGGGGGTTGAAGGGGGAAGAATCCACATGTGGATAACTTCCCTATTTCGCGCCCAATCTGCAACCGGTTTCTCAAGCAGCCTGTTCATACATCTCCATGGGGGTACGCAGTCCCAGGCTCCAGTGAGTTCTCTTGGTGTTGTATATTAACACTGCATGCGTCACCACTGCGCGCAGCTGTTCAAAGTTCCTAAATACGGCATCCAGATTGAACTCATCTTTAAGGATGCCGTTGACACGTTCAGCAATGGCGTTCTGATAGCAGTGGTCAGCATCTGTCATACTTGAGAGGATCCTATGCACCTTTAAGGCTCTCAGGTATTCATGACAGCAGTACTGGCAGCCTCTATCGGAGTGATGGATCATGCCCGCAGTTTTGGAATCAGGTAGGCCCCGAACTGCGTTCTCCAGCGCAATCACCGCCGAATAATGCGATAGGTCCCTACTAACATGATATCCGACGATCCTTCGGGTAAATAAGTCCGTAACCAAAAATAGGTAAACGAACTCCTTTCCAGCAAGTCGCAGATAGGTGCAATCACTCACCACAACCTGCCAAGGTCGAACAACCTCAAGCCCCTTAACTAGGTTTGGTGCCACAGCATAGGTATGCCGTGAATATGTTGTTTTCTCGAACTTTTTCTTCACTTTCACTTACACTCCTTACCTAAAAACATAGCCACTGGAAGGTGGTGGGGGGTTCGCAATTCCTACCCCCCGCCACTTACCAGTGGATGATTTCAAAAAATTCTTACAGCTCTTGGAACAAGAGACCAAATTGAAAAAGTGGCCCCGAAACGGGCCGGAGTAAAGCCCCGTCAAAAAGCGTGACTAAAGGAGGCCCTGCGACTGTGGCGCGGTTTTTGAGGGAGCGTGCGACTTGCGGCTTAGGAGTGAGAAGTCTATTTGGGTTCTAAGGGGTTGCGGGTGGGAACTCAAAGCTTACTTTAATAGCCGAAGGATCCACAGAGTAGGATCCCCTGGTCGATGCAGACATGGGTCTGAATGCTATCAATTCGAGTCATTCATACACAGGTGTGGGCAACTTAGTTTATTGAATTTATTGATAATTTAATTAGACTTTGATTAGGTAGGTATGAGTCTGTAGAGTCATTCTGACTTGGTAATGGTCTTGATATGTCACGTACCTATATGCAACACAGGGAGCGAAACGTTTCATAACTCTTCTAGATTTAATTTATTGAGGTCTACTATGTCATCTCTTACTCCTATTACTCCGATTACTCCGCTTTATGTTGCGCACCTTCATACCGCGAAAGCATTCAAAATAAATCCAGAAGGTATCAACTTTGCAGGCAAAACGCCTGATGCAAAATTTTGTAGGCAGCTCTCCGAGGAGTACGCTACACTAGACGTCGAAGGGGGCTTCTCCAAGGAAGCTGCAACTGAACATCTGGCAGAAACAGCAAGGGATGAATATAACAAGATGTACAACGTAAATGAAGGCGACAGTAGTCAGTTATACGAATCTATCACAAATAGAATCGCAGTTTTGGGTGGAGACTATTCGATACTATGCAGCCATATGAAAAATGTTTCAAGTGGCGAAATGAAAGCTGATCTTGATGCACTTCTTGCATTACGTACTGGCGCGCTCCAAACATATAGGAAATTACTTTCTCAGGAATTTGGTGTTCCTGTTGAAAGTATGGAAGTTAGTATAAGAGGTACAACCGAACAAGGTCTCGGCGGAATCACCGCTTTCCTCGAAATAACAAGTAGAACTCCAGGGGCTGTTATAATAGATACAGATATAAACGTAAATCATCTTGGAAACGGACATGAACATAAAGAAGGCTTGCGTCATCTTGCGGCGCAATATCGTAGTAAGGAATATGCGCCACTACACGAATTAAGATGTTGTCAGTTTACCGTCACCAGAGATGGTGAAGCAACTCGTTATGAAATGCCCGATGGGTACTTCTGGCACCCAACGATACATTTGAAAGCAGGGGATAAGGTATCTAAGGCTTTGAGGATAAATATTGGTGATTTACCAGGTCGAATAGCAACAGTTATCATGGCATATGTGAAAGAAAATGAAGGAAGTTTGGCAGCCTCACAAGGAGACAAAAAGTGACATAATCGGGTAACCAGAGGGCGTCCAAATTGACGGACGCTGAATCCCTTACCCTCACGCAGCCTTTTGCCATTTATTTTCTTGTCTGATTCTAAACCGATCCGGATTTTCTTCCCTAAAACGCTTTAGTGCTGAAAGTGCTCTGTCCTCATCTGCCTGGGTAATGTTTTTCCAAAGGCGTTTTCGAATTATGCCCATGAAAACTTTTTGGGGAGCTCCCAAAACTGATTTTGCTCTGACCGCAGCCGCTAAAAAGTTAATTGCTCCGGCTTCGGTTGGTTCAATCAGATTTTTCCGAACCGCCTGGAAGTAAAGTTCTTCCACCCTGCTGAAATTCCCTAGGTCCTCAGGTTTTACATCATAAATCTTTGGTTTTTCCGGATCTTTTTTTGTTTTACAAAAACCAGTGGGGATTTGGGCAGAGCCTGAAGCTTTCTGGTTTTTAGATCCGTAAGGAGTTTTCTTGTCTTTATATGGGGGTGCAAAAAGTATGCACTTTTGAGGTACAGGGGGTGCAAATTCTGACACTTTCGTATTCAAGTTATCCACAGGGCAAGCGAACGAAGGGACAACTAAAAGTCCCGTAGAAAGTGCGCTGTTGATAACTTGAGGAGCTTGGCCTTTCCCTACCCAGCCAAGATTGACGGTAAAATATGCTCCTGTCTTATTTAGTTTCCACTGATTTGACCCAGTGTCTGGAGTAATAATTCCAAGCTCTATAAGCTCTTTTCTGGCACTTTTAACGGAGCGAAGGGACAACGCTAGGACTATGGATAGGAAAATCAATTAATTCAGCAAGGATATTAGCGAGTTAGTTACCATAGCACAAGCTCTACTGTAGATTTCTGGAATTTTCGCATAGTAGCTGCGAC
>Ga0163148_10000678_pt1 | contig 46484 bp, 42 predicted proteins | sample OliLakLV19MP7P2_FD_148606 | JGI IMG/M metagenome (GOLD analysis project Ga0163148, IMG submission 148606) | Freshwater microbial mat bacterial communities from Lake Vanda, McMurdo Dry Valleys, Antarctica- Oligotrophic Lake LV.19.MP7.P2 | ecosystem: Environmental > Aquatic > Freshwater > Lake >... | reverse complement strand
ATATAATAGCTTTTGCAAACCGCTATAGATTCGCTGGAAGCGAATCAAAACAACAACCTATAGCGATTAATATCAAAAGGCTTGCCAATTTTATTGGCACCGACTTTTGATAATCGCTATAGGCGCGTACGGAAAGGTTCGCGCTCCCTGGAAAAGCTACTTCAACATCCTTTCAAGGGATCTCCGTGCCCTAACACTTATTTCATGCGGGACCTCAATAATTTGAATGTTCTCCCTTAATGCACGTAGGGTGTCTTCGAGGGTGATCTCATTCATGTGGGGACAGCGAATGTTGCACATGCGCAGAATATCTTTGTCAGGATTCTCGGCGATGATGTTATCGCCCATACTGCATTCGGTCAGGATCAGAAAATTCGGCGCCTTGCTATCCTGCACAAACTTAGTCATCTGCGAGGTGCTTGCCGAGAAATCAGAGGCGGCGACAACCTCTGGGCTGCACTCGGGGTGCGCTAGTACTTCAACCTTCGGGAATTGCTTGCGGATCGTTACGATATCTTCAACTGTGAATTTCTCATGGACTTCGCAGCGGCCGCGCCAGCCGATCATTAGCCCTGTGCCAGCGGGGCCGCTTAGTGTGGCGGCGGCTGGCTCGCCGAGATGACTCACTGTTCCATCAGGGTTCTTTTGCGGAAAGATAATCTTGCGTCCCGTTTCAATCGCAACGTTACCGGCCAGATACTCATCGGGCAGAAAGATCACGCAGCGATCCCCAAAGCTCTGGACGATCTTTGCGGCGTTGCCTGATGTGCAGCAAACATCACACTCGGCCTTAACGTCAGCGTAAGTGTTGATATAGGTAATTACAGGAACGCCCGGATAGAGCTTGCGAAGTTGGCGCACATCCTCGGCTGTTATCGCCTCGGCCAGTGAGCATCCAGCGCGATCCGCAGGTAGTAGTACCGTGCGGTTTGGGTTTAGGATCTTGGCGGTTTCAGCCATAAAGCGCACACCACAGAATATAATCGGATCGCATTCAGTAGTAGCTGCGCGCCGCGAGAGCTCCAGTGAATCTCCGACGACATCTGGAACGGTGTGAAAAAGCGCTGGCTCCATGTAGTTGTGACCCAGAATAATTGCGCCACGTTCGGCCTTAAGTCGATTAATCTCGAATACCAACTCAGCCTTAATACGCAACTCAGCCCCGGGGACGAGTTTGCCCAGCTTACGTTGCATCGCTTGATAGGTTGCTTCTATTGTTGGTTCGTTTATTGGCATGGGGGGAGTGTATCAAATTAAAGAGGGACTGTCGCGCTGCTGGTGGGGGCACCCAATAGATTCTTTAGCCAATTCAGATAGTCTGCCCAAGGAGCAATATCACAATTCTCGCCACTGGCCTGATGTGCGGCATTGCAAACCAACAGTTTATTGGCTGGTTTTAGGATCGATTCAAGCGCCTGAAATCCCTTGCGGTAGGTTTGAGGTTCTGGGTTAGTTGTAGCTTTAAACTCAATCGCCGAGATCTCTCCGCGTGGAGATCGGATTATTAGATCAATCTCTGCTCCGCCCTCAGTTCGAAAATATGAGAGTTCAAAATCGGGGTTATAGTAATCAAGCAATCGAAAGGTCTCATTGACTAACCAAGCTTCAAAAGCATTCCCGTACTCCCAAGTATTTGGTTCGAGGGATAACGATAGGCGTTTGAGTAAAGTACGTTGGACTCCTCCGTCAAAAAAATAGAACTTTGGTGCAACTCTAAGGCGCTTTCTGGTTGAGAATGAAAAGCTCGGCAATAGGCGACCAACCAGAGTATCCTGAAGAATAGCGAAAAACTCTTTAATCGTTGTATGAGTGCTACCTACACTACTTGCAATATTAGAAAAATTGACGATCTTACCATTCGTATCTGCCGCTATTGGAAGAAATCGCAGGAACGCACCGAGATTGCGTACAAGTGCCTCGGCCTCGATCTCTTCGTGGAGATAGGTTTCGACATAACTACGCAGGATCTCCATCGCATCGTCGGTAGTAGATGCGAGATACACCCCAGGTAATGTGCCCAAGGCCAGCACCTTCTCAAGATTAAAATTGGCGCCGATCTCTTCGTATGTAAAGGGATGAAGATGGCGTCTCCATGCACGCCCGGCAAGTAGGTTGGCCTTGGCGCGTTTGAGCTTCCTAGCGCTTGAACCGGTCATTGCAAACAGTCGGGTAGGGATCTCACCGCGCTTGCCCTCCTCAATTATAGAATGAACCTCATTTAAAAGCTGAGGTACTCGTTGAACCTCATCAATAAATATCCATTGAACAGAGGCCGGTAACTTTTCGATCTCACGGCGCAGTCGCCCTGGGTCCTGTTCCAATGCAAAGTAGGTTTCACTCTGAAGGAGGTTGTAAGTTCGGTATGGACCGTTCGCTTGAAGAAAGTCGGTTACTATCGTCGTTTTACCAGTTTGGCGTGCGCCAAAGAGAAAAAAACTATTAGTTTTAGGTAGTTGAATGGTTCGTTTCTGCATGCTTTCAGAATACGCCGTAAAATGAAAGTATGCAATAGGAAAATAATAACTATCTGATATTGCACGATTAAATGAAAGTAACTGGTCAGCACTCAATAATCAACGGAACACTACCCATGCCCCTCAGGGGCCGATTTACGGAGCAAATCGGGGGTGATAACAAGTAACTGGTCAGAAAAAAAGACTGCCCCGACCAGGGGCTGACAAGAAAGATCTGAAAGTGAACAAAGGCGTAAACATCCAGGATAATCACTACATTAGGTTTATTCGTTAAAACATGCTGACCAGTTACAAATGAAATTGGATAGGTCTCCCAATCCACTCATCCGTCGCCTTAACTCCATCAACTGATTCTCGGTCAGAGCTGAATCGCCGTAAATAGCGATCTCAAGCTCATCTAGAATTGCTTCGAGCTCAAGTAACTCAACCCGCGCCGCCGCAGGTTTAGTCGAACGTGCACTTCTGGCACGCGCAGCAATCCTTAGTGGTTCGATGCCATAATCGAGGTTTCCTTCAGGGTTATCGGATTGAATATAGGTTGACAGTGCTCTAAGCAGCTCGCGCGCATCATTGGCTGCGCGGACTGTATCGATGTATCTGCGGTAGGGGATCCGTGCGGCGCGTTGTCGGTAAACTAATGCTAGTAGAGTTCCGAGTCCAAATAGTATGCAGAGCGCCAATGCAAGTGATTGCCACGCGACTCGCTGAGCAAGTTTTTCGAGCCTCGAGGGTTCCTCGTAAACGATCGGTGTGGGCGTTGGAGTGCCTAGGGGCTCCTGTGTCGATGGCGTTGGAGTTGCAGCGACCTGGGTCTCCTGTTCATTGAGTGTGTCGATCTGTTCGGTTAATCCGGATTCAATCGCCTCGCCTGAAACTTGCAGCGTTACACTTTGTGCAGGGGTTACCTGATACTGTTTGGTAGTTGGATCAAAATATCTGAATGCTGGAACAACTAAATTGACTGGGCCTGGTTGCAGAGGAACGATCGAATAGACAAAACTTTTGCGGCTCCAGAGTAGTCCACTGTGCTCACTGGAATTTGACTGTGGACGTTGCGGATAGATCTTGACGCCGAGGGGGGTCGTAAGATCAATAACCTTGAGCGGATTTAGGTTGCCAGTGCTTGTTACCTGGACCGTTAACTTGGCAGTCTCGCCTGTTGCAAGAGCTGCGCGATCGATAGCAGCGCTGACGCGCGTTTCGCCGACCGCAATCGGGGAAATTCCATTGGGTGCAGGGGGCAGCTCTAGCACCTCAATCTTGAGTTCATTTGAACGCACGACGATCGGTGTCAACCTTCCCGACCCAAAGAAGTCATCAAGAAAGCCATCGCCAAAGGGATCAAATCCTGAGAAGGGGCTTGCGCCACGTGTGTTCCGCGCTCCGTTGCTCTGGCGTATCTGAGCCTGTAGCTCACGGGCGGGAATTGCTAGTGAACCAGTTCGCAGTGGAAAGGCGCTAGATCTGACAGTAATAATGTCAGTTGGAACACCGCGAATGTAGCGCTGCGTTTGAGTTGGCTTTCCAAGTGCTTCAATCCAAGCACCATCTACTGTTAGGTCAGTGAGCTGCGGATTATACATCCGTTCGGCGGAACTAATCTCGGCGTTAATTACTACCTGTTGCCCACGGAAGACAGACTTTTCGCTGACACTCTGTTGCATTGTGATCTGCTCAGATCCCTTGCTTTTACTATCAGCGGGACCAACCACGATAGTCTGTGGTGCTGCGCTCCAGGTTGAGCCACCGTAGGTCAATTCAGCACCAGGTGATTTTAGTGCACCTTCGCGGAGCGGTGTTAAGGCATACACATAGGCAGTAGTGCGCGAAACTCGACCGTTAATGATCATCACACTACTTTGAGGGCCGAGATAAGAGCTGGAGAAATCGTTGCTTGGGATCAGGTTCGGAGCGACGTCTGGCGCGTCGCCAGCGATTGTAACCGAGAGTAAAAACTGCTCATCTTTGGCGCCACTTTTGGGCTTGACCTCGATTGATAGAGGGGAATTCGATTGAGCCTGCGCAAAATTGCAGCACAAAGTCCCTAGTAAATCTAAAGACAGAGCAAGAAACAGGGCAAGAAGCAGAGCAAGAAACACGGCAAAAAACCGAGGACAGACGCCGGATTTAGATATTCTTACCATCTTTGGCCCCCCCTTGATCGCGGATCTCCAACCTTACGTCGCAGCAGCAACGGCGCGTCAGCGAGCGAATCAAGCCATGCGCGGGCCTCCTCCTCCTTAAGCTCTTCCGCACTCATCGGCTCGGCAGTTGCTCCTGGAGCTGGCGTATACTCCGCGGTCTGTTGAGCTGTCGGTGCTGCAGTCGGAGAGCCTTCAGAGCTTGGTTGTGGCGTTTGCGAATTAGGAGTTTCGCCGGGAGTTTGGGTTCCTGATGGTGTCCCCGATGTAGGGTTCGGACTGGGCGTGCCCTCCGGGCCTGGTGATTCAGATGGTGAAGCCGAGGGCGATGGTTCAGGCGACGGTGTTCCCGGCGTTGGAGTTGTTGGTACTGCACTCGGTGTTGGGGTAGGCGTGGGGGTGATCTGCTCGCGTAATTTCTTGATAGTTTCTAAATTATGCAGACTTTCAGGATCGCCTGGCTTGATAGCCAACGCCTTTTCATAGTGTGAGATCGCCTCGTCGAACTTGCCCCGATTCGCTGCGGTATTCCCAAGATTATAGTTTAAGCGAAACTGATCACGCCCGAGTGTGGCAAGGCCAAGCGCAGTTGTGTACGCCTTCTGGGCCTCAGCATATTTTTTCTGTTTATACAGAGCCCCACCTAGCGCCTCACGTGCTGCTAGATCCTTTGAGTTCTGTGCAACGAGCTCCTGGAATCCGCGCTCCGCCCCAGCAAAATCCCCCTCCTGGTATAATCGCCAGGCCTGATTACTTGATATCTGATCTGGAGTGCTCTCAACTGCTTCAGATGACTCCTGCAACTCTTGGGCAAAGGCCTGAGTTCCGCCCCCAAAGACTGCTCCATATAGAAGTGCAATCCCCAACATCGCTCCGCGTTGCCATCCGATATATAGCAGCAACAATCCAAGCGCTATCGCCACCAGTCCTGGGCCAAACTCGTTGTACATTCGGATGCGCGAGGCGCGGGTATTAGCTTCTGAAGTGTTTCGCGTGCCTTTGCCGAGCTTCTCAAAGCTTGCGGTGGTGTCAAGAAGGTCGCCCATTACGGCTCGTAGAGCAGCATCTCCGGCCGATCCTCGATGGTAGATACCACCGGTCTGCTCAGCTAAACTCTTCAATGATTCTTCATGCAGGGTGCTAACAACTAATTGTCCGGAATCGTCGCGCATGTAACTTCCGTCACGTTGCTGAATTGACGCACCTTTGGGCGTGCCAAAACCGAGAACACGGGCCGGGAGCCCGGCCTTGTTCATCAAGCTAACTGCTTCATTGAGGTCCAAGCGATCATCTTCGCCGTCTGATAGAAGCAGGATCGCCGACCTATTTGCTGCTGTCGCTTGCAGACTCTGGATGGCGGTTTGCAGGGCCGAGGTAAGCTGCGATCCCGGTGAGGTAACCAGGTCTGGTGAGATGGAATCAATAAAGAGACGCAACACCGCATAATCCGAGGTGAGTGGCGAATATAAATAGCTCTCGCCAGCAAATAGCACGATGCCGATCCGATCTCCGTTATTTGCGCGCTCGACCAATGATGTGAGGTCGAGCAAGGTGCGCGATGCCAACTGCATGCGAGACGGGGAGACGTCGCTGGCACGCATACTTTGACTAACATCTACCACGGCCACGATATCTAAACCGGCTGCTGTAATCTCTATATCCTCGAAGCCGTTATAGGGACGCGCTAGTGCAAATATCAGTAAAGTAACTATTAAGACGGGGATTGCGATTGCGAACCAGCGCGCTTCAGTTTTAATTCCCAGTAAAGCACGATCTTTTTTCAGCACCCGTTCGCGGAGGATTAACCAGGCGATGAGTGGCACAAGGGCGACTAGTCCAAGCGCAAGCTGGGGTGAGATAAACCCTAAGTTTGCTAAGTTTGTTGAAGCGAGGAGATTCACGGCAGCCTCGCAAGTATGGAGCGGTTAAAGACCAGATAGAGCAACCCGGCGATCAGTCCAACTAACGCCCACGGCGCAAAGAGCTCTTCGATTATTCTCTGTTCAGGCTCATCAATTTTGGATCGTTCGAGTTGATCGATCTCCGCATAGACATCTGCTAATCCCTCAATTGAATTAGCGTTACGATAGAGGCCACCGGTTAGCTCAGCGATCTCCTTTAAGGTCTTCTCGTCAAACTCCAATCCACCGGCCATTCCAACAGGGATTCGCTGACCAAGTACTGTGAGGGTACTACCCTCGGTTGAACCGATCCCGATCGTATGCACAGTTATATCCAGGTCTTTGGCGACATTGGCTGCCTTAAGTGGATTTACAGTACCGGAATTGTTCACACCATCGGTAAGTAATATAACCGCCTTTGATCGTCCCGGAATATCCTTGATGCGCTGTAATGCGAGTCCGAGTCCTTCACCTATCGCTGTACCATCGCCAGCTATACCAACTTCGAGCGTTCGGGCGAGTTGGCTGAGTAGGGTGTGGTCGAGGGTCAATGGGGATTGTAGGTAGCTATCCGCACCGAAAACTACAAGCCCAACGCGGTCGTCATCGCGCGCCTTTAGAAAATCAGCGACAACGCTTTTGACGCCCTCGATGCGAGTAGTGGCACCACTCGAAGTCATGAAATCGCGGGTCGCCATACTGCGCGAGATATCTAGCGCCAACATAAGGTTATGACGCTCTTGAGGTTGACTTACCCGATTTACGATCTGCGGCCGCGCTGCGGCGATCGAGAGTGCAATTAAAGTGATCGCTCCATAGGCGAAAAGGGTTGGAGTGCGCAGTCGTTGACGAAAAGATCGCGGTAGAGACGTAAGAAGGCCGGAGCTAGGTGTATCTCCAGCGGCACCACTACGTAAATTCCAGATACAGAACAGCAACGCCACAAGTGGTGCTAAAAGTGCCGCTGGATAGGCGAAGTGCCATTCAATTGCTGAGAGATTCACGGTGTTCCTCCCGCCGTCTTGAACTCTGGGTCGCTCGCACGTTTGAGCGTCTGATCAATATGACTAAGGATCTGAATGGCGGCATTGCGATCAACGAGCGGACTATATCGCGCATTATCAAGGGCAAGTAGGCCGTCTTGTATGGTTGAATGCAGTTCCCCTTCGCGGCGTAGGTGCGCACAGACGCGCGCAAGATGCGTTCGCGCTTCATTCTCACTCGCGAGCCCTAGCGCCTCACGAGCGCTTTGAATCACCGAGCGTGTATCACTAAGGGTGACCCGGTTACGACCCGTGCGCCGCAGCAACAACGCCGCGCCAACAATTAAAACCAGTGCAGCAATCCACCAAACTAGTCCAGGTGCTGCTGGAAAATAGGGGATCGGCTGGATATCAAAGAGCTGCGGTGGCGATTGCTGTGTCGGCATAGTGTTACGCAGCTCGAAGTTGACCAGTCTGACGTGATGCCTGGCGACGTGAGAATAGACGCTGCAGAGCTAACACCGGCGATTCTCCTAGTGTTATCAACTCAGCGCCACAGGAGTGTGCAATCTGAGTCAGCGCTGCACTACGTCGCGCCTGGGCCTCTCGAAGAGCCACACGTACTCGCCGATTGGAGGTGTCGATCGTCACGAAAGCTCCTGACTCCGGATCGCGAAATCGCGCCATTCCTATCGATGGTAATCCAAGGGTTGGACCGGCGTGACATTGGCATAAGACTACCTCATGGCGTTGACGCAATCGGCGCAGCGCATCGGCAAATGGTGGCGTGAAAAAATCTGAGACGATAAAAACCACCGATCGGCGACGCAGTAATGGTGCAAGTTCATCAATCGCAATACCGAGATCGGTATTCACCGAGCGGCCGGAGATCTCTGGAGCTGAGCGCTGCGGCTCGCACATTGTACGCACTACGCGGTGGAACTGGCTGCGGGATCTTGCTGGTTGTAGAAATTGAGTGAGCTTGACGTCAAAGGTTGCTAAACCAAGTGCGTCTTGGGCTCTAAATCCGAGTAGGGCAACTAATGTCGCGAACTCTAACGCCTGAGTGATCGCGGATCCACCATCGGATGGCGATTGGAGAGAGGCGCTAACATCGGTCATTAATACCAAGCTGAGCGAGCGATCATCAACATAAGATTTGACAAAGACCCTCCCACTGCGCGCCGTGGCCTTCCAGTGAATATGTTTTACATCATCGCCGGGCTGGTACTCGCGCAGATCGGAGAAGACAAGGCCAGTGCCACGGAATACACTTTGATAGGCCCCCAGTAGATCACTGTCTACGCGCCTGCGACTGCGTAGCTCAAGTCGGCGCAGCTCATATGATGAGACCTTGGCGATTAGCTCGGATGCTGTGGTACTTGCCGCCGATTCCATACGGTTATGGGCCATAAGACTAAGGGCCATAAGACTAAGGGCCATAAGACTAAGGAATAGTGACACTCTTACACAGTATTTTGACGACTTCGTCTGAGGTGATGCCTTTAGCCTCACCTTCAAAACTCATCACCACGCGGTGGCGTAACACATCTGGTGCTAGCTCCTTTACATCCTCAGGTGTAACGAAATTACGACCGTGCAGTAGTGCAAGCGCGCGGGTGCAGTTCTTCAGAGCAAGACTTGCACGGGGAGATGCGCCCCAATCTACCATCCCCTGCAATCCGTATGTGGCGGCCTGACGCGAGGCTTGAACTAACGAGACGATATAGCGATCAATGCGCGAATCCACAAATACGTTAGCGGCAGCCTGGCGCAACATGCGCAGCTCGGGCAATCCGAGTATCGGGGTGATCGCCAGTGACCGTGACTGTTCACTTGGTGGCATCTTTAAGATCGCAACCTCTTCGTCAAATGATGGGTAAGAAACCCGCAGTTTCAATAGAAATCGATCTAATTGCGCCTCGGGTAGGGTATAGGTGCCCTCCTGTTCAATCGGATTCTGAGTCGCTAATACCATGAAGGGGTCGGGAAGTTCGAAGGTCTCTTCGCCGATAGTTGCCTGACGCTCCTGCATAGCCTGGAGTAGCGCCGACTGCACCTTGGCCGGTGCGCGGTTAATCTCATCAGCTAACAATAGGTTGGTAAAGATCGGGCCCTTGCGAACCTCAAAATTTCCGGAATTGGCACGGTAGATCTCAGTGCCGATCAGATCTGAAGGTAACAGGTCAGCTGTAAACTGAATGCGCTGCATGTGTGCTTGGATAGCGGCAGTAAGTACTGAGAGTAGTCGGGTTTTTGCCAGCCCCGGAACACCCTCCAACAGAACATGACCGTCTGCTAAGAGCGCAACTAGTAAGCGCTCAACAAGATGATTCTGGCCAACTACATGTCGCGCAATCTCCTGCTTGAGGCGCTTAACTAACTCAAGCAGCTGCGAATCGATTATTGGCGTGTTTGCCGGTGTTGAAGAGGGGGTGTGATTACTAGTGTTCATGGGTCCAGAGGGTAGCACTCTGTCTAGAAAGGCAAAATAGGGGGTTAACCGAAATAGTACTAAGCCAGGTGTAGCGAAGGACACTTTTACAGTGCTGGTCCTATCTTTTTGGTCAACAAGAGAGCTGTCTTACTCGAAGAGGCGGCCACAAGCTGCACCCACGATACGAAAATCGCAGAAAACCAGCGGAAGCAAATGCAGAGCTTGATTGAGAGCAACTAACCCACTAACAGCTTGAGACCTCCGGGAAACTCCCACTATTTTGGTCAAAGACAGGAAATTGAATTGTAACTGGTCAGCACTACAAAATTAGCGGAACACTACCCCTGAGAGGCTGTGTTGCTTACCGATTCTGTTTTGCCTACTGACTAGTTACCATTTAGTTTTCTATGTCACCGACCTGAGTCAGGGACTCCTGATCTATGAAATTCAAGTTGACTAAGAATAATAGTTACAGCTACAATTTAGCGCGTGAGCGGGAATAATAGATCATGAAAAAACATTTAGTATTGGGTGGTCTTGGCCTCTAATCGTTGCTTGCATTTATGTTTGCACACTATGCGGTCCCTCTGCATTTGCAGAAAGTGGCGGAATTCAAGTAGGACAACATAGCGAGCAAGTTTCAAGCTCTGACAATTTGCCTCCCGGCTGTCCGGAGGATCCATCGGTTGTGGAAGTTCTTCCGTATACTCCACCTGCCAAGAATCCGAATGATCAGTTGCTTGTTACCGTTAATGATCGGATGCACAAGTGTGCAGAGATACGCGCCGAGCCGTTTGCTCCCAACCAGGTCTTTGACGCCCCATCCCCCTACAGCAACACTGGCTACAAGTATACGTGCAAGTATGAGGCTATGTGCGAGGATACGCTAGATCCACCCTATTACTTATTAACTGAGGTAGTGTTCACCTATCCAGCGCTATGTAATGGGACGATTCCGACCGAAAAGATTAACATCGGCTGGATTGATGCCGGTCAATGGTTTGAAGGTGACCACGACTGTGTACCTCAAAAGGTTTCTCGAAGATATGAGGATGTATATGACGTGAAAAACTCTTGTGAGGGTGGTTGCTGTGCTGCAAATGTTGCACTTGCATATGTAATCGAAACCGATAGTGGGGTTGCGGGTGTAACAGAAAAGAATTTTCAATCCGCCACTGGTCGGAGGATGATCTCAAAGACCTACTCACCAATCTACCCTTACGCGAGGCGACAAGCCACAACGCAATTACTTATCGATGTAGTACTCTCAAATGGTTGTAAAACGGTGCAGATGACAACGACAGATTCACCAACTACATTTACGCCCTCAGCAGAAACCATAGAAAGCTTGTGTGCGGGGAATTACGAAGGCCCCGCTTATTGCACTTGGGTCGCACCAGGCGAAGTGAAAGAGGGCATAGAGCCTGCAAGCCCTCCGCGTAGCTCAACCTCGAATTAGGTGATCAAAACTTACTTTTATCGGGTACCCTATTTTCCTACCTTTTACATCCCTATTTTTCTCAGGAAAAAAATCGGGAAAAATCGGGGAGTTGAACAAACTTAAGGGTAAGGGTAAATCGTCAGATTGCGAGGTCGTTAAGGATTTAGTGGAATAGCTATTCGGGTCTATCGTCGAATATTCGAGTTTGGAACGGTCACGCTAGTAACAGCAGAGGTAAATTGTCCAACCTCGTCTCCTAGACAAACTAACTCAACATCGACATATAGGGTGCGGCGCTTACAGAAGTATCTGCGCTTAGTTGCGAAATTAAGTTTACCCGAACTGGCCTGATTGGCGGTTAATTGACGTGCAATAATTAGAGTATCGACTTTATCCGCCTTTAACCCGCCATATACGCCCAAGTAGCACCCCTGATAGCCAGAATGTGTAGTTCGCACTCTTAACCTGCCTGCGGCATCAAATATGGCATGCGATATTGTTGGAGCGCTTAACTCAGCCCTTGCTACCGTCGTTTGGACGATTAGACAGCACGTGATGGCAAAGATGATGGCGCTTAATACTCTCATAAGGCCTTAATACGACTGAATTCAGACCAGACTTAAGGGTTTCTGGCAACCGTTCATGGGGTGTCTGCAAAAATTTCGCAAATTAACAGATCGGGTGTACTGTTTTTCTCGATAGCAAGTTCTCTGAGAAAAAATCGGGGGGCAAGTTCTCTGAGAAAAAATCGAGGGAAAAAATCGGGGAAAAAATCGGGTTGTCAGGATTAACTACATTTCAACGCCACTGCACCATCAACACTCTCCACATTAAGGGATGTAACACCCTGAACTGTGGTGGTGCCAGCGGGAAGTGTAACTAAGCCCGCCACATCCAAAACTCCTAAGCTGCTAGTGGTTATTGTTCCGCTAACTTCCGAACCCGAGATCGCCAAGCTAGAATCAACCTTTGTGCTGGCGTCTGAACTGGCAGCACTAAACGACATGCTGACATTGCCGTTGCTAACCTGGTTCATCAGCACATCCTCAGCTGAATAGATCGTTGTTACGTCATCCAGATCAAGATCATCAGAGGTAACAACGGTTGTCAGCGTGCACTCTGTAAAGGTTGTTGTATAGTCATTCGCATAAACCGCGCCCTGAATAACCGTAGTATAAACGCTATTCGGATGAAGAACCTTGGCAACGACGGTATAGTTAAATGGCGGTGTGGCGATATCTGAGCCGACGTCTACCCCGATCGGTCCAGGTAGTTCGATTGAACGAACCTGTGATGAAAAAAGGCGCCGATTAATAAAGAAATCAAACTGCAGTGGATACTTTGCGAACTGTGAATTAGGCATCGAGGCATCAGCAAGAATCTGAACCACATTCTCTCCAACCTCTGTGCTGACGCTCAATTGTGGGCCCCGACGGTGTTTGTCAATGTCACCGACTACACCCTCAGTTGTAAGGACGGTGGTGCTGGTACCAGGCGCAGCGCTATCTTGGGCATAAGCTGTAGGCCCAAGTAATGTAGTGCCGATAGTTCCGGCCGCAATGACGATCGCAGTTAGCGCAGATAGATTTAGTTGCATATGATTATTCTCGAGTGGTTCTTAATTTTTGACTTTGTCGATACTAACTAGCTTGGCAACGGTCGAAAAGGGGTGTTGTCGGACAGCTCCTTTCCAACTTTTCAGGCTCGGCTCTATGAGATCAGTACGTTATGCCCACTATTCGGCCAGTTATATGATGTCACTTAAGGTGCTCGTGTTAGCATTTTTGTTGACTCTCGGCTGCACCCCAAAAACTGAACCAGATCCGAGCCTTAACCAGCAACTTAATCAAGCTCCGCTGGATCCGAACAGGGTCGGCGAGGTTCTAGAGACAGCGGGGAGTAATTGGTGGTTTGGTCAGGGGGTTGGCGAGACGGCTTTAATGGTTGGAACTGTTGTTTTATTTCCGCCATATATCGTGGCAGTTTTGGGAAATGAGGCTCTGGACCTAAGTGGATACGAGCGCGTAACAGTTTCGGGGCTCCTGCCCGGAGAGGCGGGGGAGGCCTGGAGCGATGCCTATAACTCGGTAACCTCAGTTCCTGGGCAGGTAAATTCAGCGATCGCCGATCGCGAGTTTGTGACCCGTGAAGTAGCCAATGAGAATCTTGGCGCAGCGATTAAGAATGCCCAGGTCGTAACGGAGCCGAACACAGCTGACCAAATTCCCGTTAACCAGGTGCTTGCCAATCCGGATCCCACGACTCGGAACTCTAGTATCGCGGGCCAAACTAGAATAAGTTTACGGGCACCAGATACGAATCAAGAACTACGAAGTAGCGAGCCGTGATATGAAGATTGGCCTAGTTGTGCGTCCCGAAGTTGAAGCTGCCGTAACTCATGCGCGGGAGCTACTCACCTGGTGTGCACGCAATAATCATGAGGTCGTTCTTGAACATAATAGCGCTGAAGCACTTGACGCGCAGGGATGGAATGCAGCAACTGCGACCAAGATGAGTGCGGCTGAGCTTGCAGTTGCATGCGACCCGGTCGTCTCCTTGGGAGGGGACGGAACATTGATCGGAGTCGCACACTTTGTACAGGGGCGCAGTCCAGTGATCCTCGGGGTAAATTTTGGAACGCTCGGGTTTCTAACTGAGATCTCGCCAACCGAGCTAATCCCAACCTTGGAATCAGTTTTGGCTGGCACGGCATTGTGTGGTGAGCGCGCTATGCTACAAGCCGAGATCGTTCGTGACGGCAAGGTCATCTCAAGCACTCAGGGAGTTAATGACGTTGTGGTGCAGAAGGGGGCACGCTCACGACTTCTCGATCTGGATCTCTTCGTCGACCGTGAAGCGGTCATGCGTCTGCGCGCCGACGGCTTAATTATTGCGACTCCGACCGGTTCAACAGCCTATTCGTTGGCCGCTGGCGGATCGATTATGCACCCAAGCCTCTCGGTCGTGATGGTGACTCCGATCTGTCCGCACTCGTTAGGGAGCCGACCGTTGATTTTGAGATTAGGGTCTGAAATCCGTATCGATGTGCCGCCCTATGACGGCAAGTGTTATCTGACCGTTGATGGCCAGATGTCGGTTCCGCTCCGTTCGGGTGACGCCGTGCGGGTCACCGAGTCACCCAACAGGGTGCGTTTTGTGCGTTCGTCTAAACGCAGCTATTTTGAGATTCTGCGTGCCAAATTGAATTGGGGACTGCCAAATTGTGGTGACGCGTAGTTGTACGGAGTTAATATGTTACAAGAGCTACACATTTCGAATCTAGCAATAATTGATGATCAGAGTATCTCGTTTGGCCCGGGGTTGAACGTGCTGACGGGCGAAACTGGATCAGGCAAATCAATAGTTTTGTCGGCGATGGAGCTTCTGCTTGGCGGTCGAGGAAGCACGCAACTAATTCGTGATCAAGCTGATGCACTGGAGGTACAAGGGATCTTTGATCTCGCAGACCTACCTGATTCCGTAATTGAGGAGCTGCCAGAGATCGCACGCGGCGAGCAGATCTGTGTTTCACGTTCCCTATCGCGGACTGGAAAGGGTAAAGTTTTTATAAACGGTCGCCTAGCTACAGTTGCTGTGCTCGAGAGTGTTGCGCGCTCATTGATCTCTGTTTGCGGACAGAATCAGCATGTTCGGTTACTGGTCCCGCAATATCACCGCGAGTTACTCGATGGCTTCGGTGGATTGGAGGCTGAGTTAAAGGGCTATCAGGGGGCTTTTGAGGAGTGGCGCAATCTGTCGCATGAGTTGGCTACAGTTTTGCGGGATGATGGTGCGCGAGCACAGCGACGCAGTGACCTAGAGGCGATCGTTACTGATCTGAGCCCGCTTAAGATTCGGGCCGGTGAGCGGGTCGAGCTAGAGGCCGCCGTCAAGCGCATGGCGAGCGCCGAGAATCTAATCGCTGGTGGACAGGCGGTGCTTGAACTCCTTCGCGGAGAGGAGTCGATTAGTGATCGAATTAGTACGATCAGTGGCAGGTTGCAGGAGTTGGCCCGATTGGACTCAGGAATCGCTTCAATTGTTGGATCTTTCCAGGCCCTCCGTACTGAGCTGAGCGAAGCGACCCAGGATCTAGAACGATATGTCGCGCGTGTTTCAGTTGATGATCGATTATTAGAGTCGATGCGCGATCGTTTGGCCGAGATCGCTCGCCTAGAGCGCAAGTATAAGGTCTCCGACTCCGGATTAGTTGAACTTCTGCGCTCAGCTCAGGCTGAGCTCGCGGCGCTCTCCGATAGTGATGGGGTGGGTGCACTACATGCGCGTTGCGATGCGGCACGTCTGACGGTTGAGGAACAGGCTGATAAGTTGACCAAGGTTCGGAGTGAAGCCGCTAAGCGTTTGGCTAAGGCTGCGCGGGTTGAGTTAGCAACTGTGGCTTTGGGTGATTCTCGGTTAGAGGCCAAGATTACCCCAACCGAGTTGGGGCCGTGGGGGCGCGATCAGGTTGAACTAGAGATCGCAACTAACCCCGGCGAGAGCTTGAAGCCCTTGAAGTTAGTCGCGTCGGGTGGAGAGTTAGCCCGTATTACCTTAGTGCTAAAAACTCTCCTTCGCGAACGTTCCGGAATCAATGTCTTGGTCTTTGACGAGGTTGATACCGGAATCTCCGGTGGCGTAGCACGTGCCGTGGGTCTAAAACTTAAAAGCTTGGCGGGGCGTTCCCAGGTGATCTGCGTTACCCATCTAGCTCAGGTAGCCTCATTGGCGGACACCCATCTATTAGTTTCAAAGATTAATAATAAGGGTGCTAAGGGGCGAGCGACGGTCAAGATTAGCACCCTAAAGGGGGATATGCAGGTCGACGAGATTGCAAGAATGTTAGCAGGTTACACCATTACCGAGGCAGCCCGCGCTTCTGCTAGGGAGCTTCTAACGTCCTGATAGCCAGGCCCATTAGTGGGACCGTCAGGTTTCCCAAAAGTTGACCAGCTTTGCGACCCACCTTAATTTCCCAGCTTTAGCAAGTTCCCTGAGAAGAATACGGGGGAAGAATACGGGGAAGAATACGGGGGAAGAATACGGGGGAAGAATACGGGGGAAGAATACGGGAGAATACGGGAAGAATACGGGCAAAAGCTATTATATCGCGCGCGACTTTTGCAAACCGCTATAGGGTTTGCGTGCCAATTTCGTCGAAAACCTCAAAAATATCAGGCACCTCGACCTCCTCGCTACGATTCAACTGCGGAATCTAGGTTAAACCTAAATTCGGCAGTTGAATCTGCTACAGTTTAATCACGATATTAAAAATAGCGCTCTGCATCGAAGATTTCGTTTAGCCTAATTATACGATCAAAATAGGGTCCAGAGCTTACATCGCTACTGACATCGGCTGCTGTGATTAGCACCCGCTGTGTTCGTGGCCGCCCTTGAATCTCTGTTGCTTGCTCAAAACGCTTCAGGGCTCGGGTCGCATCCTGCTTAGTTATCGGAGAGCTGCCGAATTTGATCTCACACAGGCTCAGTACCTTGTCTGCTCGATTGAAAGCCAAGTCAATCTGAAATCCTGGATCGCTCGAACGATTAAAAAGTGCCCCCGATTGATACTCAATCCCATCAAATCCAAGCACGCGAGCAATCAAGTGTGGATAGCGGCGACAGAATCTTTCAAAACTTAATCCCAACCACTGTTCATAATCAGGTAGCGGCAGCGCTCTTTCGGGATGACGATCGAATTCACCACTGTCAATTCGAACCCTTAGGGGAGCGACAAATCTGGCATAGAACTGGGCATAGTTGTCGGCAATAGTGTAGCGCACCAGCTTGCCGTTCGGCGTACTCCCTAATGGGCGATATGCAGCGATGAATCCACAGAGATCTAGGTCGCGCAAAACTTCCGAAAGACCACCTCCTTTCTTCACCGAGATCGCCGCCGCAATATCATCTCGTGTTGCGTGCGCGCGCTTACTTAGAAACTCTACGACAGCTCGATACTCAGGTTTTTGCGCCAAACTGCTGACAAAGATCCGCTCATACTCTGTCGCAAAGAAGGCTCCCTTGCGAAAGCTATTGTGAAGTAATGAAAGATAAACGGAAGAGTGCGAGGTTAAGTAGTTCAAGTATTCTGGGATTCCACCAACGCTCAATCGCGCATCAAAGATCTCCTTAAGATTTCGTCTTTCGCCTAAAAATTCATACATTTCATGCAGCGAGAACTGCTCGACGTGTAGCTCATGCTGAGCTCGATTATAAAGTGACTTTGACTTTAGTACCTTTTTGACCATGAACGATGGTGAAGATCCACACAATATGAGGATTAGTTTTGGATTCTTTTGAAAATAATTATCCCAGCAGTATTTAAGCGCAGCAACAAATTCATCATCGTAGTTAGCGATCCACTGTACCTCTTCGAAATATATGGTGTGTTCGCCAGCGGCAACTACTTCTGCTATGAACCTTAGAACATCAATCCAGGATGACTCGCTAGCAGAGACTTTTGACAAAGCGCGGTTATTGCTGGCGTCGGCTAGGGTGTCGAGAATGAGCTTCTTTTGATATTGAGCCGACTGTCCCTCTACCCCCTCAAATTTTAGAAGACGTCGTTCAGCAAAAGCATCCTCAAGCAGAGTAGTTTTGCCAACCCGTCGCCTGCCGTAAACGATTAGTATTCGCGCCCGATCCTCGTAACGGATCTGGTCAAGCTGACTAAGGTACGCTGTACGAACTATTTTTCTGCCCATAAGGGGATATTTATAGCATTATGGGCGAAAGTTTGTAAGTTTTTTCTGCCTATAATGGTCTAAAAAATAGGATATGGGCAGATTTTAAGGGGATAATTTAGATAACCATACGAAACTATTATATAACATAAATAGGTCGCTGAATATCCAAATCGCTTCCGCATCAGCAATAGGGACTCGCCCTAGATAACCAACATTCCCTAAAGGGGGATCGGAAGGTTTCCCAAAAGTTGACCAGCTTTGCGACCCACCTTAATTTCTCAGCTTTAGCAAGGTCCCTTAGCAAGGTCCCTGAGAAGAATACGGAGGGAAGAATACGGAGGGAATACGGAGGAGAAGAATACGGAGGTCCCTGAGAAGAATACGGGAGGAAGAATACGGGAAGGCGCTTTGCATTTGACGCCGTTCGCCCATGCGGTCGCCGTTCTCATCACCTCATTCCATATCGAAAAAGCTGGAATAAAAAATCCTTTTAGCCGCTCGAAGTCTTGCGCCCCCTGCCAAGTAAGAACTATTTCCCGAGACGCTGAAAAACTCTTGCATTACACCTGGTGGGTCAAACGTGCGCCTTAACGCGAGTAAAACTAAAAATATCAGGGATATTCGTAATTAGTCAGCAAGCAAAGCAGAATTCGTAAGCAACAACCACCTCCCAGGAATCGATCGGCGATCGAATTAGTACGATCAGTGGCAGGTTGCAGGCGTGGGCGCGAACGGACTCCGGAATCGCTGCTATAGTTAGTTCATTTCAGTAATTACGTACTGAACTATAGCGATTATCAAAAGTCGGTGCCAATTTTATTGGCACCGACTTTTGATAATCGCTATAGCATTTGGGGTTAGTGCCTGCGCGCTCCCCTCTGCAGGGGAGACAATAATTTGGGCACAAGTTTGAGACGATTCTGTGATGAATTGCCTAACACAAGGTTAATTTACTGTAGCCTCATTAGCAGACACCCATCTTCTGGTCTCCAAAATTAATATTAAGGGCACTAGCGCCCGCGCTATGGTCAAAATCAGCACCCTAAAAGGGGATCGGAAGGTGGGTGAAATTGCAAGGATGTTAGCAGGTTACACCATCACTGAGGCAGCCCGCGCTTCTGCTAGGGAGCTACTAGCATCCTAATACTCAGGTCCATCATTGGGCCTGTCAGGTTTTCCAAAAGTTGACCAGCTTTGCGACTTTTGGGTACCCTCTGCGGTCGCTGCATTCGTCAGCTAGCGGTTAGTTGATTGTAAGGCTGGCGCTAAGGGGTAGTTTTAAGTTAATTGAAGCGTTAATGAGTAGGGTAACTTTAGAGCCAAAAGATCTTGCGTCGCCAGCGCGGCGTTGGACGGCCGCTCCATTCGCTGGACTTCGGCGAGAGATCTGTTTCTGGGTTGTTCCGCCCCATGATGGCAAACCAAGGCGTTTTCGCTGCTCTTTGCGCCGACTCCTGGCGTTCTCGTTTGTAACTGCGGCTGCCTTAGGAACGCTAGTTTTTGTGGCAGGTGATTATGCGCGATTGCAGCTAATGCGGGCCGAGATATATTTCTCGATGCATCGTCTAGCTAATGAACGTGAAGATTTAGCTTCCAATAACGATACACTTCGTAACCAACTTCATACGATGCAGGAGGCTCAGCTGAAGGCTTCAACCTTCGAACGTGGAATTCAGTCGCGCCTTGAGGAGTTGGCGGCAATTCTAGATTCAAGTCGTGACCTAGGGCTTTTGGGCGCCTCCAAGTTAGCTAACAAAAGGCCAACAGTCAGTAAGAAGGCCTCGACTCACAACGAGCTTGCCGGTCGCTCGTATACAACTAGTGGTGATCATGAGTCTTTGGATGGCGGAGGATTAGGGGGTGCCGAACTTGACTGCTCCGGTCCTGATGGCCGTGCCCGATGTGCTGAAAGTTTGATCGACGATGTTGCTCTTGATCAGGCGCGTGCCTCGTTTGCCTGGCCAAGTGACCTGCACCTAGCCCAACTTGATCGTTTAAATCGCGGCAGGATGTTGGAGGTTGGACTTACCGCTCGTCTCGATCGTTACGTCGATCTTTTAAAGACCCTGCCACTTTCGCTTCCTGGAAACGGGCATGTCCGGTCCGGATATGGAACGCGCGTTTCGCCATTTAGTGGAGAGCTTAAGATGCACGAGGGGATCGATTTTGCCCTTCCTGCGGGAAGCCGAATCTTCTCCTCTGGAGATGGGGTAGTTCTATCAGTCGAGCATAATGCAACCTACGGTCTGGTGGTTGATATTCAGCATACTGATAGGATCGTTTCGCGCTATGCGCATCTCTCGCGTGCGCTGGTTTCTGAGGGTGAACGGGTCTGTCGCGGTGAGGTAGTCGCCCTAGTAGGCTCCTCCGGCCATTCAACTGGACCGCATCTGCATTACGAAGTCTTAGTCGATGGCCAACCGCGCAATCCACTGCGATTCTTTGAGCTGGCGGAACGGTTAGGATCGTTGGGGTTTTAGATCCGGGGGCGAATTATCGTCTTCTGAGTTAACTGCTAAAATTAACTTGCGAAGAAAAGAATGCGTCGGCGCGGGTCAGGGACTTCGAAGGGGGGATGAAGAACCCTAACTAACGCGCCGAACATTCATAGAGGGTTATTGCCCTAAGTGGTTTGGATGTGACATTTGTTGCAGGAGCCCAGTTTACTTGGCTAATAGAGGGTCTTTAGCAGGGCTATCTATCCCAATGCCCACCGGCATGCCACCAAGCGCAAAAACTACTCACCGTTTGCCATCTCTTCACGCTCTATATCATACTCAGCGCGCTTTCTCTCGGCCTCGGGCAGTGACGAATTGAGGACCTTATCAATTCTTGGCTTGAACTCGTTGTGTTCGTAGTTATCCATCTTCTGTTGTTGAGTTAACTCCGGACTGTTACTGGAACAGGAGCACAGTGCCCCCGCAACAACTGATAGCAAAATTGCAAGTGATGAGAGCCTAACGATAGGGCGTAAGAATTATTTTCACCACTGAGAACACCGAGCCCACTGAGAAAGGCTGATTTTATTGGTCCTTTTCGCTTTTCTCTGTGTTCTAGGTGTGCTCGGTGGTAAATTCTTTTTCCTAAAGCATACCAATGGGTTGGAAGTTTTACGCTAACGCCCTGGCCTAACGATTCGTTCCATGATTTTCTCCAAATGTAGCCCCCAAGGGCTAGCTAAGATAAATAATTGATCAATTGGACTCTAGGCGGGCATTGTAAAGAGGTCAATTGGTCAATATTCTATTTGGGGCGGGAACAAAGACTCAAAACAAATAATTACCTAGGTGGACACTGTATAGACTATTTGGGAATGCCAGCCTCTTCCAACTCCTCTTCATAATTTCTTGCTTACTCCCTAACACTCTAATGGCTGAGAGCGAGAAGATTAGGATTGGAGTGATCTTTCCGATGACTGGTCCAATTTCTGAGACCGGTGTCGCATCTCAAACAGGGCTACAGATGGCTTTAGATGAGTCGCCCGGGAATAATATTGAGATCTTACTTGAAGATGATGCTTACGACCCCAAGCGCACGGTAGCGGCATTCACCAAACTAACATCGCAAGACCGAGTAGATCTGATCTTCGGTCTCGGCTCCGGGACGACCAATGCCATAGCGCCGCATGCCCAGCGCCTGAAGATCCCGGTCATCTCTCTTGCGCTTAACGTTGCAGGAGCAAAGGGCAACCCCTTTGTTGTGCGGACAAGTAATCCTGGCGCGGAGATCGGTGAACTAATTGGAAAGGTCGTCAAAGATGCCGGATACAAAAAGGTAGGGGTAATAGTTGGACTGAGTGATCTGATGGTTTCGCTAGAGGAGGGGATCAAGAGCTCCCTGCCACCGCAGACGATATTAGTTAATCAGCAGGTCGCTCCGGATGAATCAGATTTTCGTTCCGTAATACTTAAGATGCGCGCCCAAGATCTAGATGCCGCGATTGTCCTGTTATTACCCGGAAAGATCGGGCTCTTTGCTAAGCAGGCTCGCGAACTTGGATTAAAAAGTGCGTTCGTTGGCACGATGTTTTTTGAGAGCAAGAGCGAGGTTGAACTCTCCGGCGGTGCGCTAATCGGTTCGACTTATGTAATGCATGATAGCAACGATTGTAATGCATGATAGCAACGATGAATTTCGCCAGCGGTTTGCACTCCGCTATGGCAGTGAACAGTATGCAGGAGTTGCCGGTATTTACTACGATATGATTAAGCTCTTGTTGCGACCGGGAATGGATACTAAAGATCTACTAGCGTCGATGAAGAACGTAAAGGCCTATCCGGGAGTAATGGGGAGCTATGATTTTAGAGAGGTTGACGGGGATAGCTTCTATTCGTTTGATTGGGTAGTTAAAAAAATTGTGTCGGCAAATGAGTTTAGGAGCGTGGGACGGGGAAACCTTGAAAACAAGTAAAGCAATTGGAATCTTGCGATTGTTGCTCTTGTTGGAATGTGCCATAATCACAACATGACAATTAAGTCATATAAAAACAGGGCAACCACGGATATCGCACTGGGAATAGATTCAAAGAATTCTCGCAAGATTTTACCAGTAGGCCTTCATGGCCTTGCTAGGAAGCGATTGGCGTATTTGGCTGCAGTAGAGTCTCTGAATGACCTCAGAATTAGAAATGGTCTTGGATTGCATATCTTGAAGGGAGATAGGAAGGGGCAGCATTCGATTAAGATTAATGACCAGTATCGGATCTGTTTTGTTTGGGATGGAAAGGCAGCCGAGATCGTTGAGATCATAGATTATCATTAATCGAAATATAGCAGTTGTAAGCGTTTACGAGGGGTGAAAAAATTCGCAAATTAACAGAGTGGGTGTGTTTTTATCCGCCGGAGGGATAACAAATAACCGTTCACAAAGAATGCCCCGTTAAGGGGCGACAAGAAAGGATACCAGGCAAGCGAAGTATGAAATGCCATTATAAAATGTATGCAATAGTAAAAATAGCAAAAACTCTTGGTGACCAGTTACGAAATATTTAACAATGAAACATTCGCCAAAAGTATATAAAATTACCCACGCCCGTGAACGGGTACTGGCAGTTGAGAGGTTTGATATATGAAAGCAATTGACGGAAACTTTGCTATTGCGGTGCACCCCGGTGAGATTCTTATCGAGATGCTTGAAGATAATGGGCTCTCACAGGCGCAGTTTGCGCGGCACATTCGGGTGGATGCGTCGAAGATTAATGAAATTTGCAGAGGTCGGCGCGGCATCTCTGCTGAAATGGCTGTTATTTTGGCAAAGGCTTTCCGCGTTTCGGCAGGAACCTGGATGAATCTTCAAAAGAATTGGGAGCTAAGTCAGGTCGACAGTGATATCTCCAATTCTATTGAGCCGATTCGGTTGCGTGCTTAGGCTTCAGTTCAGTATTATAGGCTAAGATTACAGATTAAGGATGCCTTTCCGGTATTCGCTTAATTTCAGTTAGAGCGACCTTTTATGATGACAAGAACTTTTAGGTGCATTCTTCTCTCCACCCTAACTTTGCTATTTGTTAGCACCTCCTTCGCCCAATCACCAAACTCTGAGTCAAGTACAGCCCCGAGTACTGACAAGCCCTGGAAGATCGGAGGAGTCGTTGCCTTAACTGGCGCGGCGTCCGGATGGGGTGAGATGGCCCGTTCGGGGTGGTAGCTAGCTGTCGATGAAGCAAACGCCTCGGGCGGAGTTGCTGGGCGCGAAGTTGAGTTACTTGTCGAGGATAGCCGCACAAATGCAAGTGACTCAGTCAAGGCGTTTAAGAAGCTACGCAGTTTAGATCAGGTCGATGCAATGGTGGGGGACGTCTGGGATTTTATTACGACACCGTTGATTCCGCTGTCGAGCACGGAAAAGACCCTTCTGGTTTCGACGATTATTGATCAATCGACGCATCTGCGGTCCTCATACTTTTTTACAATCGGTCCACGAGTATCCTCAGTGACGGATTCCCTGGATAGATTCTTTGCACTTCATCCTGATGTTAAGACGTTGGCGATCTTGGGATGGGACAATGATTGGGGTTATTCTTACGAAAATGTTCTAGCAGAGATTGCCAAGCGCGCCGGAGTTACAATCGTCGAGATTCAACGTAGCCTTGATGTGGCTGATGATTGGCGCGATGAGGTTGCCAAGGTTGTCAGGAAGAAGCCCGATGCGATCTTTTTCTGTTATCAGGCATCGGTAATATTGAAACGGATCGCTGAGCTTGGATTCCAGGCTAAGCTGATTACCACCAGCAAAACACTGAGGAGCTGGCGCTAAAGATCGTGCCCGTCGCCTTAAGTGAGGGTGTATACTATACCGACTGGCGGCCTAATGATGAGTTTATCGCTAAATTTCAGGCGAAGTTTTCGAAGTCTCCAATGTTAAACGCGGCGGATGCCTATGAGGCGATGCGTTCAATCTTCAAGGCGCTTGCCGTCGATCCCGAGAATCCGACGCGTGGGATGGGAAAGGTCAAATATCAGGGGGTGACCGGTGAAATTAACTTTACAGAGTCTCACGACGGGAATTTAGCGCAAGCGCAGTTGTACAGAATTAGCGGGGGGGTCGGGAAACTAGTGCAGTAATGCAAAAGCCCCTTAGTGGATACTCATCGGGTCCTGATTGTGCGATATTCACTCAGCATAATTTACCTACCTGCTATATTTTCGTCCCATGACCCTCAGCCTCACCCAATCCGACCTAATTCAGATTACTGGCGGCAGTTCTCTGGGCGCTGTCGCCACACCGGTATTTCAAGGGGTCGAGTTTGACTCGCGTGAGATCCGCGGGGGCGAGCTATTTGTTGCGCTTGCGGGGGAGAAAACTCACGGCCACCAATTCTTGGCGACAGCATTTAATCGCGGAGCGGCGTTGGCTTTGGTAGAGTCAGAGCAGATTGCTAAGGATTCGGAGTTCCCTACAGCGTGCGTAATAGTTCCGAATTCGCTACTTGCATTTCAGCAGTTAGCCAGCTACTGGCGCGCGCAGCTTACGATGCCAGTAATCGGAGTAACCGGTTCAGTCGGTAAGACTACGGTAAAAGAGATGCTTGCCAGCATTCTTATGTTGACTGGCGCTGGCACATATTCGCTGAAGTCCCATAACAATCATGTTGGGGTGCCATATACAATCTGTCGCATCAAGCGCGAACACGCCTGGGCAGTGATCGAGATGGGCATGAATCACGCGGGGGAGATCTCGACTGTTAGTAAGATTGCGCGACCTGATGTTGGGGTGATTACTACGATCGCACCAGCGCACATTGAACACCTCGGTTCGCTCGATGCGATTGCCGATGCGAAGTGTGAGATTCTACACGGCATGTCTAGCAGCTCAACACTTGTGGTGAACGGTGACTCTCAAGCTCTGGAGATGGCGCTTAATCGTGCGGAGATCCGTAGTACCCAACGGGTCATACGTTTCGGCGCTGAGGCATCAGGTCTCGACGCGACCTTGGTAAAAGCCGAGTCGCGTGGTCTAGAAGGTCTAACTTTAACCGCGCGCCTTGGTTCACAGGAGATCACCGCGTCAATGTCGGTGCTGGGCAGGCATAACGCCCTGAATGCTCTGGCGGCGGTCGTAGCAGCGCAGGCTGCTTGTCCGGATATGGAGTTGTTGCAGCTGCAGAAAGGACTTGAGAACTTCAAGGCACCGCTAATGCGCCTCAACCGCATTACCTTAGCGAATGGTCGAATTCTGGTTGATGACTCTTATAATGCCAACCCCGCCTCAATGAAGGCCCTTATTGAGTTGGCAACGGATCTTCAGGGACAGGGCTCAAAGGTCGGACTAGTACTCGGGGATATGTTTGAGCTGGGCCCAGATTCAGAGCGTTATCACACTGAGATTGGCCAAGCGGTCGCCGCATGTCGGCCAGTTTTTTTGGTATGTGTTGGGCCATTTTCACGATTTTACTTAACCCCAGCCCAGGCCTCTGGGATTGCTACTTATCAGGCTGAGACTCCGGAGCAAGCAGGGCATGTTGCCGCAAAGCTGCAATCTGATATTTTGCTGGTCAAGGCTTCGCGGGGAATGCAGTTGGATCGAGCAGTATCAGTACTGAGGTCGGATTCCTAGGCGTATTATATAAAATGGGTTGTCTGTGCTCTACTACCTTCATCTGCTAGCCGACCAGTACAGTTGGTTAAATGTTTTCCGTTATCAAACATTTCGTGCGATGGCGGCGTTCCTATTCTCCTTTACATTTGTTTTGGCGCTGCAACCAGTTTTTATAGCGCGCCTACAACGGATCGGGATAAGGGGTCAGCCGATCAGGGATGATGGACCGAAGGATCACCTCGTCAAGCAAGGTACGCCAACAATGGGCGGACTCGTGGTTGTCGCGGCCGTCCTCTGTTCTACGCTGCTGTTTGCTGAGTCGAGCAATTTTTTTGTTTGGTTAGTTGTTGCTGTAATTTTAGCCTTCGGGGCCCTTGGATTTGTCGATGACTGGAGTAAGATCAAGAAGCAGAACTCGAAGGGATTAAGTGAACGCCAAAAGCTAATCTGGCAGTTTTCTATCGCCGGTGCGGCGGCAGTTGCCTTGATCGTAGCGGGGTTCTCTACCTCATTACAGGTGCCGTTCTTCAAAACGATCGAGATCCCGTTATGGCTACTTTTTATTCCCTTCGTTGCACTCGTGGTAGTCGGTACATCGAATGCGGTTAACTTCACCGACGGATTAGATGGGCTTGCGATCGGACCAATTATGACTGTCGCTGCAACATATGCTGTATTCGCTTATCTTGCGGGAAATAGGCTATCGGCCGCTCACTTGGGTATCGTACACGTACCCGGAGCGGGGGAGATCAGCATCATTTTGGCCTCGATCGTTGCCGCCGGGTTGGGGTTTCTCTGGTACAACACCTTTCCCGCTCAGGTTTTCATGGGCGATATTGGGGCACTCTCCCTTGGCGGAGTACTTGGAATTATCGCAGTAATCGTTAAGCAGGAGCTGGTATTGATCGTCGCGGGTGGGGTGTTTGTAATTGAAGCGCTCTCGGTAATGATCCAGCGCTACTATTTTAAGATGACCGGTAAGCGAGTATTTCGCATGGCACCGATCCATCACCATTTTGAACTGAAAGGCTGGGCGGAGCCGAAGATTATTGTGCGCTTCTGGATCGTCTCTATTGTATTGGCGCTCCTGTCTTTGACGACACTAAAATTGCGGTAAGGGTCATGAATCTGTCAGAGCAGTTATCCAACCTTCGTGAGAGCAGGAGATCCATCATTGTCGTTGGCTTGGGAATTAGTGGTGTAGAATCAGCGCGCGCCATTCTACGTCTGGGGCTAACCCCGATCTGTGTTGAGCGCATGTCAGAGCCCGATTTTCGCGCAAAATCGAAACATGCTGCGGAGGTTGAACAGTTACGGAGCGGCTTTATAGAGTGTCATTTCGGTGTTGATGGTGAGCGCATCGCCGATCTGCTTAGCAATGTTGGGCTGGCAGTTATTAGTCCCGGCGTTCCACTGGAGAGCGCAATCTGTGGTGCACTAACTCGCCATAAGATCCCCTTTGTGAGCGAACTTGAGTTCGGGATTGAACTTTTGGGGGTGCCAGCGATCGTTGTGACAGGGAGTAACGGGAAGAGCACTACCGTCACCCTAATTTCAGCCCTCCTCTCCGGTGGGGATGTCCCCAATACCCTGTGTGGCAATATCGGGGTGCCAGTAGTATGTGAACTCGCATCCCAATCATCGAGTAACTCCCGAGTCCTTGTAGTGGAAGCCTCGAGTTATCAGCTTGAGGCCTGCACTGCACTAAAACCCGCGATAGCCGTACTACTAAATATCTCTGAGAACCATCTTGAGCGCCACGGAACTATTGAGCGTTATTTTGCAGCGAAGTGTCGAGCATTTGCGCTGCAGAGTAGAGGCGACTATGCGGTACTTAACGCGGACGATCCCTACGTGCGGCGACTGTTAACATCCGTTGCAGGCATTTGCGTGCCGTTTGGTACTGATCGCGAGCTCCTAGTACAAAACGCCCGTGCGGGATGGTGGGGATTGATTGAGTGTAATCCCGGTTTTGGTATCGATCGTGTGACGATATCAACCCCCAGCGGAGATCAGGAGATATATGAACTGGCAGAATGTAGGCTAATCGGTATTCACAATCGCTACGACATTGCAGCGGCTCTGTTGACGGCACGAATTCAATCAGTAACTCAGAAGCAAGCTATTACAGTCCTGTCGAGCTTTAAGCCGTTGGCGCATCGTCTAGAGTTTATCGACCTTCCGGAGTCATCCCCAACGGTCATTAACGATTCAAAATCTACAACTGTTGCTGCCAGTGTAGCCGCCGTGCGAACGGTATTGGAGTTTTTCCCTAACCAGAAGGTTCGGCTGATGATCGGCGGGCTCTCAAAAGCTGGTTCATGGCGGCCGCTAATTGACCTGTTAGTAGCACATCCAACGCGATTCACACCGATCGCCTGTTTTGGCCGTGATGCGGGGCTACTACATAGTCATTGCACAGCGGCTGGTGTACCCGCCGAGCAATGTTCTGGAATGGTAGCGACAACTGAACAGGTACTCTCGCAGGCGAATCCTGGCGAGGTCGTGTTATTAACCCCGGGATGTGCCAGCTTCGATGAGTTTTCGGATTTTGAGCATCGCGGGGATGTGTTTAAATCGACGGTGTCCAATCTTTATTCGCCTGGTATCCGTTCGGATGAAAAACACTGCCACGTCGCCACTAAGTCCAGATAACGGGTTTACCGACTATAGCTCGACTAAATTTCGCCCAAGTATCGTGCGATCTCGGTCGTCACAAGGTCTCACGGCGCCAGGGAATGTGAGAAGACCGATCTGGGGAGATATGTTGTTAGGGCTCTTGACCCTCGGGTTGGCTGCGTTCGGGCTAGTTTTTTTATACTCAACAACCGGCTTGCAGTCACAGGAGAAGATGGGTGACGCGCTCTATTTTGTAAAGCGTCAAGGTTTTGCTGTTGGACTAGGTGCCTTGGCTATGTTCCTCGCCTCGCGACTATCATCTAGAAGTTTGCAACGAATCGCACCGGTTTTACTTCCGGCGGCGATTGTACTGCTGATTCTTCCGCTGGTTCCTGGATTGGGGGATTCCGCCGGTGGCGCGCAACGTTGGATCAACCTTGGTGGTGTTCGATTTCAACCGGGAGAGTTTAGTAAGCTTCTTTGTGTCGTTTTTATGGCTAGCTTCTTGGCGCGCCATGAATCACGCCTCAGTGAGTTCATCTCAGGATTAGTTAAGCCCGCGCTCCTAATTTTGCCGGTTGCGGTGCTGTATCTGTTGCAGCCTGACTTCGGAAGTACAGTTGTGGTAGTTGCGTGTACGCTGTGCATGGCAGCCGCGACAGGAATGCGAATTCGATACTTAGTAATCGGATGCGCACTAATTGCGCTCGGGTTTGCTCTGCTTATCGTTGTGTCACCTTACAGAATGCACCGTATTATGAGCTTCCTCTCCCCTTGGGAGGATGCCTCAGGTAAGGGCTATCAGCTAATCCAATCTTTAATCGCCCTTGGCACGGGCCAGTTTACCGGCGTTGGACTTGGTGCAAGTCAACAGAAGCTATTCTTCCTACCGGCTGCACATACTGATTTTATATTTGCTGTAATCGCCGAAGAGTTGGGATTTCTCGGTTGCGTTGGAGTAGTTGCAGCCTATGTTGTTTTATTATGGCGTGGATTGCGAATCGCTAAACGCGTTGCAGATAATACCTTTGCATTTGCGTTGGCGGTAGGGTTGACAGCCCTAATTGTTGTCCCAGCACTGCTTAATATGGGAGTTGTAACTGGACTATTGCCAACCAAGGGGATGGTCTTACCATTATTGGGGTATGGCGGCTCGAGTATCATCACTTCAATGATCGCGGTTGGTCTGTTACTAGGAATTGCCCGTCAGCCAGCTTCACATTAAATATGACCCTTTCTCTGAATCACCCCACTGTATTGATCGCCGCTAGCGGTACGGGTGGCCATCTCTTCCCAGCACTGCAGATCGCTCACGGATTTCGTAAGCAGTTTCCTGAAGCGCGGATTGAGTTTGTTGGTTCAGGTCGTCCACTTGAGGCAGCACTAATCGATCCTACGGGTTTTAAGCGCCATGAACTACCAGCGATCGGACTAAAACGTCGTGGCGTTCACGGAATGATTGAGTTCATTGTTTCACTTCCAAGCGTTGTTGCACGAGCCTGGAGACTACACTCAAGTTTGAAGCCCGACATCGTAGTCGGCGTCGGTGGATATGCATCCTTCTTCCCGGTCCTACTAGCGGCGTTGCGTGGTACACCCACCTGGATTCACGAAGCGGAGCTACGGCCGGGGCTTACAAATTATATACTCTCGATATTTGTGCGGCGGGTATCGTTGGCATTTGTAGAGGCACGACTTCCGTTTTGGGCACGGAGTGTTTACACCGGACACCCCGTGCGCTCCGAAGTGCTTGCGGTTGGTCGCGAGCCACATAATAGCGAGCAACCCCGTAGGATATTAATTACTGGCGGTTCACAGGGCGCAGCAACGATTGATCTGGCCTGCGCTGAGATCGCCGGATTTATGGCCCAGCACGGTATGGAAGTGCTACATCAGTGTCGAGTCGATAATATTCAAAAAGTGACTACTCAGTATCAGGTCGCTGGAGTACAGGCTGAGGTGTTGCCGTTCATAGCTGACATGGCCCAGGCATATCGTTGGTGTGATCTCATTATCTGTAGGTCGGGTGCTGGAACAGTGATGGAGGTTGGAGTCGTGAACCGCCCAGCGATCTTTGTTCCCCTTGCAACTGCCGCGGGCAATGAGCAGGAGGCGAATGCTAATACCTTAGCTGTGTTGGGAAAGGCGCTGGTAGTTCGCGACGATAGCGCTTTGGGGCAGAAACTCAAGGAAGCTATGACTCAGATAATGGATCAGGGGAGCTACAAGGTGATGCTCCAGGCACCGAATCCAGGACGATCGCTGGCTGCTATAGAACGAATTGTGCAAGGATGTAGTGAACTTATCAATGTCACTAATGCAGCAAAATGACGAACACAGAGGGCTTAATTAATAGCGATCGCTACAATGAGCGCTTAGCGAATGACGATGCTGCCGCAGCCAGCATGCTCTTTAAATCATCACCTCTCCAGCAACCTGCGCCTGATACCAGCGTCTCCAAAAATCGACGGATCTCATTTCTGGTTGGGATGGTCTTTGGGCTATTAGCAATAATGTGCGTTGTTAGCATCGTTGGCGCCATTCAGATGGGGAAGATTCAACGAGAAGTGAAGCGCATAGCTTCAGAGGTTGTACCATTTACCCATAATGTTTCGGCGATCTCTTTAGAACAGTTGCGATTTTCATTGGAGGTTGATCGGGCTCTTTCGCGCGTCGAGATGTCGGTAGATGCTGGTAGACCGGTGTCAAATCTTGCCTTGACCTTGGAAGATCTTAAGGCCCGCAGTCGCGTAATAGATCTTCGGTACAGTGAGGGCGAATCTCTGCTCGACCGAGTACTGCCAGATGTTGTTGAAGAGGGGGAGAGGCAGGAGTTGGCGCATCTAAAGGCCCTCCTTTTGCGTCTAGAGGGCTCCGAGCAGCACTATGAGCGTACCGTATTTGATGCATTGGAGCAGATTATCTCTGCTAGTGGGCCGCGATTTGATGAGCTATCTCGCGAGGTTGTTTTTGCAAAACGTAAAGATATCGCACTTCTTCAGCGCGAGATTGAGCAGCGCAGTACCGAAATATTTGCTGAAGCTCAGGCAGTATTAGAGTCGGCGATCACTAAAGCAGCACGTCATCAGCGCAACGCAAAGTTGGCGATGGCGATCTGTGCAGGACTTAGTCTTATAGTTGGAGTAGCTCTGATCTTTAGACTTCGTAATCTGCAACGTGACCTAATTCGTTCGGAGCAGATGACCGTTTTGGCGCGGACCCTAGTCACCTTGCACCATGAGATTAATAATCCACTGGCAGTGATTGTAGGAAATGCGCAGCTGTTGCAGTGCTCGAATAATCTCAATCCTGAACAGCAGGAGATGCTTTCAACAGTTCAGGGAATGGCTATGCGGGTTAAGGAGGTGCTACAGAAATTGAGTAGCCTTGAGAGCGTGGCATTCACTAAGTATGTTGGCAAAACAGAGATGCTCAAGATAGAGCCCGAGACAGCACCGCAAACGGCTCAATCGTCCACATCAAAGGGACCAAAGGGGTAATGGGTTCCCGCGCCGCCAGAGATGCTGCACTAACAATTCTTGTTAGAGTTGAACAGGAGGGTTCGTTTGTCGGGCCGCTTTTAGAACGAGCGATGCAGAACGCCGAGCTGCACGATTCTGATCGTGCGCTCCTGCAACAGATAGTCAAAGGCACTTTGCAGCAACGCTCGGCAATTGATGCCACCATCAATCGGTTTATTGATCGGGGTGTTAATTCGCTCTCGCCCTACACTCGCGGCCTACTGCGATTAGGCGCATATCAAGTTATGTTCCTTGATCGCATTCCCCAGCAAGCAGCGGTCAATGACACGATCGAGGTTGGCAAGAACTATGTTTCGCCGGGGGAGATTCGGTTACTTAATGCTGTACTTCGTAAGGTAGTCACCAGTACAACCGAAAGTAGGTCATTTGATGAAGAGGATCCGAGCCAGATTGCGACCCAGTTAAGTCACCCCGAGTGGTTGGTTCGGCGCTGGATTGCGCAGTTTGGTGCGGCCGAAACTGTGGCCCTCTGTCGGATTAATAATGCACGTAGCCCCTTAACCTTTCGGGCGCACCGCAATCGAATTTCAGGAGCTGATCTGATCACCAATTTGGCCCAAAGTGGTATCGAGGCGCAGGCCGGGAGTTTTTCTCCAGACTGCGTTTCGGTCCTGCAGCTACCGCGAGGAGTGAAACTCTCAACCTTGCCAGCGCTAGTTGATGGCATGTGTATTGTGCAGGATGAAAGTTCGGCGCTAGTAGCGCCATTGCTCGATCCAAAGCCGGGGATGTTGATCCTTGATCTGTGCGCAGCCCCGGGTGGCAAGACGACCCATCTTGCGGCGCTTAGTAACGATCAGGCAGTGATAGTGGCTCTCGATCCTTTTTTGCGGCGCTTGGCAAGTGTGATCGATAACTGTGAACGGGGGCATTTTCATTCAGTAGCTCCAGTTCAGGGTGATGGTCGTGAGATAGTTTTTGCCCGCAATGTGGATTCCGTATTGATCGATGCCCCATGTTCGGGACTTGGGGTCTTGGGTAAGCGCAGTGATGCGCGCTGGCAGAAGGGCGCCGCGGATTTTGAGCGACTGAATGAGATTCAGGACGCCTTACTGGACCACAGCACGGAGTTGGTTGGAAGCGGCGGGGTAATAGTTTACAGCACCTGTTCGATCGATCCGATCGAGAATGACGAGGTAATTGATCGTTTCTTTGAACGGAACCCGAACTTTGAGCTTCAATCAGCCGCCGGATTTGTCACTCCAGAGGTCGTTGATGAGCGCGGTTTTGTTAGGACCCTGCCGCAGCGCCACGGGATCGGTGGGGCCTTTGCCGCACGGTTGGTTCGGGGGTAAATTGGCACCTTTTTGACCGATCGACCGCATTTCCGGTAGGATTCGCACTTATTTAGTCTGTACTTAGTGGAATAAGCTTTGGAAGAGAATGTCGAACCAGTAACCACCACGCCAACTGAAATACCAACTTCACCGGCAGCATCATTCACAGAGATCGTCTCATCACCGATGATCCTTGAGTCTCTATCGCGCATGGGGCTGAATGTTCCAACCGCGGTGCAACGAGAAACGATACCGGCAGCGCTCGCTGGCTCGGATATTATCGCCCAGGCCAAGACCGGTAGTGGTAAGACCTTGGCGTTTGCAATTCCCTTGGTGTCAGTGGTTGAACGCAGTAGCGATCGAACTCAGACACTTGCAATTGTGCTTACGCCAACTCGCGAGTTGGCCAATCAGATCTGCGAGGTAGTATCCTCGCTATCTAGTGACATTCAGCCGGTGTGTGTGATCGGAGGAATGAGTAGCAGCTCGCAGGTTCGCGCTCTCGCCAACGATCGCCGCGTTGTTGTTGGAACTCCAGGACGTATCATGGATCTGATGGGTCAGGGGGAGATCTCGCTGCGAAGCTGTAAGTTCTTTGCCGTTGACGAAGTTGATGAGATGTTCTCGATGGACTTTGCTGAAGCTGTGCGCGAGATCTTGCGCGAATTGCCAAAGGCCCGCCAGGGAATGTTTGTTAGCGCAACCGTTACGCCACGTGTGGAGACCTTTGCCAAGAACTTCCTTACCAAGCCGCGTTTGATTATGGTCAACTCTCCAGAGGAGAGTCAGCCCAAGATTGAGCACCGTTTCTATAAGGTTGGCAGCGGGGTGACCGATAAAGTTACCGCTCTTTGCGATCTAATTGAGGTTCTGACCCCCAATTCGGCAATTATATTTTGCAATACTAAGTCCGATACAGAGTTAGTAGAGGTTTACCTGCGAAGGCGCGGATATGATGCGCGTTTAATTAACTCCGATCTGAATCAGCCGCAACGGGATGCGATCATGAATCTGATTCGCAGCAATAAATTACGTTTCCTAGTTGGTACCGATATCGCAGCCCGCGGCATTGATATCGCACAGATCGACCTGGTGGTGAACTACTCACTCTCTGATCAACACGAGATCTATGTGCATCGAACGGGACGCACTGGGCGTGCCGGACGCGAAGGGCGTGCAATCAGTCTGATTGGGCCGCACGATTTCGGGAATTTTATGAATCTTAAGCGTCATCTGCCGATCCAGATTCAGGAGTATGAACTGCCATCTGAGGGTGAAGTGTTGCAGGCGCGGATCACGCACCTACTAACGGTTCTTGGTGAGATCGGTGCTGCGGAGCCGCAGCTACGTGATAAGCAGTTAGCAATCGCGCTGTTGCAGCAGGTTGGGATTCTGCCTGAACCGAACGCGACAATTACAGATATCGTCGCCAAATTGTGTCGTGCAGTGTTTGATCAGTATGCAACCAGGAAAGCCGCCGAGCGCGCAGCTGGTGAGAGTGGCAGTGGTGCTACGGCCGCAACCTCCAATCCAGACCCAGCACGACGACCACCACGGAGGTCGGACGAGCAGTATCGAACTGAAGCTGATGGTCCGCGCAGATCTCCCGGAGGACATGATGGGGGACAAGGCGGGGGAGGACGCAGTTCTTCGCGAGATTCTGGACGTGGCGGCGGTGGTGGTGGTGGACGGCGGAGGTAGCCTTGCCGCTTCTCACGTTTTTTCCGATATCCAGCCGAGCGCATTCAAAAATTAACCTGCGACTGAAGGTTCGCGGGCGTAGGCCAGATGGCTTTCACATCCTCGAGATGCTCAACGTCTGCACCTCCCTGGCCGATGAGCTCGAGGTCTCGGTCGCCAAGTCAGGGGCCCCGTGGTTGCAGATCTCTGTTTTGGAGTGTGCTTGTAGTGAAACTAAGGCCCAGCTTGAGGATGTGCAGAACAATCTGATCGGTCGCGCGGTACAGGAGATGGTGCATGAGTTTGGCGTTTCGATCCCCTCCCTAAGCGTGAAATTAACTAAGCGTATACCCGCTGGCGCAGGGTTGGGCGGGGGATCGGCCGATGCGGCAGCGATGATCCGAATAATGACTTCTCTGTTGGGCGCTTCAATCGGCGCACCGCTGTTTGTTGCCGGACCTGAGCTTGAATCGCGATTGATGCGCGTGGCTGCTCGTGTTGGGAGTGATGTGCCGTATCTTCTGCATGGAGGCGCGGCATATGTTGGTGGAGTGGGGGAGATCGTGAAGCAGGTTGACTCGGCGGAGCTAGATGGGATGCCAGCGCTCTTGATTGTGCCACTGTTTGCGACCTCAACGGCAGCGGTCTATGCACGGTTTCGTACGATTGCCCCAAAGCTGTCCGAGAACCCGGCATTTAAGTCGGACGGGCTCCTTCTGCCTACCAGCTATCGCGAGATCTTAGAGCTTATTGAGAACGACCTTGAACCAGCGATCCTTGACGTCTCGCCAAAACTAGCACCAGTTCTCACTGAACTTCGCAAAATATCGGCTATAAGGGCTGCGATTACGGGGAGCGGAAGCGTTATTTTTGCACTGCCTGAGAATCCGCGAGGTTTCTCGGATCAGACCGTTGATCAGATTCGATTCACAGCGAAGCAATTTGAAGCTCAAGTTGTTGCCACCAAGCTGATTGCTCAGCCACGAGCAAGCTTCCTAACCATATAGCTTGCATCAAAAGGGTCACATCTGCGAAAGTGTGATCGTTACTGGCGTCCAAAGTTCAAAGATATTGGCCGGTCGCCAAGTGGTAAGGTCCCGGATTTTGATTCCGGTATTCGCAGGTTCGAATCCTGCCCGGCCAGTTTTCGCTCCCCCAAAAATTCCAACTGAAATTCGCGTTCAAAAGCCGCACGCTCTTGATTACGAATCAAAAATCACCTATTGATAACCGCCAGGTAACCGTTCAGACCCTCTGCGTACCTCAGCGTCCTCTGTGGTTAAAATGCACCCTAAGCAATTTCGTAAAGTTTAGTTTTTACCACAGAGGACGCAGGGTTACGCAGAGGGAAGACCAACTATGCTCGTGAACGGTTACACCGCCAGAACTTTAGTAACTTCACTTTCCGTGAGTACCCTTGTGGAACGCCCCCTTCAGGTCTTTGCTGGTCGCTCCAATCCAAAATTCACCGCTGAAATTACTGATGTCCTGGGTTGTGAACTTGGGCGATTAGAGGTAGTACGCTTTAGCGATGGCGAACTCTCAGTCGATATTGGCGATAATGTTCGTGGTCGCGATGTGTTTCTGGTGCAGAGCACCTGTTCGCCCACCAACGATCACCTAATGGAGCTACTGATCGTCCTTGATGCCCTGAAGCGCGCTTCAGCTGGACGAGTTACCGCCGTCATCCCGTACTTTGGCTATGCACGCCAAGATCGCAAATTGAAGGCGCGTGTCCCGATTACTGCTAAACTGGTCGCGGATCTATTGACCACCGCAGGCGCGCACCGAGTTTTGGCGATGGATCTACATGCGGGACAGATAGTCGGATTTTTTAATACTCCGGTAGATAACCTAAATGCACTTCCCGTGCTCTATCCATATCTGCGTGAACATTATGGTACAAAAGGGGTGACGATCGTTGCTCCAGATGTTGGCGGCGTTGAGCGTGCACGGCACCTAGCCACGCGCCTTGATAACGCTGCAATCGCCGTGATCGATAAGCGGCGTGCACGCCCAAACCAAGTTGCCGAGATGAATGTTATCGGCGAGGTCAAGGGCCAGACCTGTATCATTATTGATGATATGATCGACACCGGAGGCACGCTTGTGAAGGCCTGTGAAACGCTCCTGGAGGAGCGAGCTAAGAAGGTAATAGCGTGTGCCGTGCACCCTGTTTTTTCCGGTAATGCACTAGAGCGCCTGTGTGGGTCACCATTGGAGGAGATTATCGTAACCGATACTATTCCAGTTCAGCGCGCCGAGGGGGCTGATAAACTCACAGTGCTCTCAGTGGCACCACTGTTCGCTGAAGCGATTAAACGAATCCATAACGATGATTCGATTAGTAGCTTGTTTAGGTAGGGGCGGGTTGATTCAACCCAGATTCAGCAATTGAGCCTAATTCGAAGATGGATCTGAGTGATTCTATTGCCGAATTTAGGTCTAATGGCCGAAGCTTGGGCCGCTGTCTGAAAATTGCTCAGAGCCAAAAATTCCATCTTGCACCAGCGTAGCGCGGTCTGGGCGTTTTGCAGGGCAAGAGTTCCCTAAGCAAGAATTCCAAGGAATGAACCGGTCTATATCCCCCCAGCTCTTTACCAAGATCTCAATATATGCTTAATTACGGTCCCATTTTAGTTTTATTGTATCTAGTTAACTGACGAGAACTCATGGACTTTTCACTTTCAATTGAGCCCCGCACTGAAACCGGTAAGAGTAATAACCGTCGCGCGCGGGGAATTGGCATGGTTCCGGGAATCGCGTACTCCCACGGGATGCCATCGAAGGCGATCCTACTGAACAATAAAGAGTTCGTGCACTTGGCTCAAAACGCTGGCGTGTCACAGGTCTTTAAGCTTAAAGGATCGGTATCTGAGCTTGATGGTAGGGCCGTTATCGTAAAGGAGATTCAGCAGGATCGCGTTAAAAATCGTGTGCTGCATGTTGACCTGCAGGTGTTGCGGGATGACGAGGAGATTAGCCTCAACGTTCGCCTGCAGTTTGTTGGAGAGGCCCCTGGTGTTAAGGTTGACGGTGGTGTTCTAACAATTGCAACCCACGATATCGGCATACGCTGTCTGCCAAAGTATATTCCACAAGTTCTGACTGTCGATATCTCCAAGCTTGGATTGGGTGATAATCTGCATGCTAATGCAATTGAATTGCCCGAAGGCGTTAAGCTCTCTGGCGATCCAGATGAGTCGATTGTCAGTGTAACAATTCCTCGTGCAGTTGTTGAAGAAGCCGCTGCTGTTGCTGCACCTGTTGAAGGTGCTGCAGCTGCGCCAGCTGATGGTACCGCTGCTTCGGCTGCTGCTGCGGATGGTAAGGCGACCCCTGCTGCGGCCTCTCCAGCTGCTAAGGGAGGAAAGGAGAAGAAGTAGCTTTTCAGTAATTGGGGTTCTACTCTTGGGCGCTTCCGATAATTTTAGACTGCTAGTTGGTCTTGGTAATCCGGGGGCGAAATATGAGAGAACCCGCCATAATATCGGATTCATGTTTTTGGATCGGATGTTGGCTTCTGTGGGAAGGTGGCGAAGTCGGGGGCAGGGGCAGTTAGCCGCTCTCACTTCAGAGTTTGAAATTGCTGGTAGCCGTAAATGGGCTCTAAAGCCGCAATGCTTTATGAACCTGAGTGGTGGTCCGGTGGCTGATATGGTGAATTTCTATAAGATTTTGCCAGCTCAGGTGATAGTGGTCCACGACGAGATCGACCTGCCCCTTGGTACCATTCGCATAAAGTGTGGTGGTGGGGATGGAGGTCATAATGGGTTGAAATCGATCTCGCAGAGCTTGGGAAGTGCGGACTTCACCCGAATTAGATTGGGAGTGGGAAGGCCGGAAGAGCTCGGAGCTGGAGCGCGGCAGAATAGTGGGGAGCAGTTCAGAGGCCCCAGTGTTAGTGATTGGGTATTAGGGAGTTTTACGAAAGAGGAAGAGGCTGTAGTCGACGAAATGCTAGGCCGCGCAACTTGCGCCGTTGAGGTGCTTAACCGAGAGGGACTGAAGGTCGTTCAGAATAGATTTAATAATTAGTGATATTTTAGAGAAGTTTTTGAGTAATCAGATGGAAACAAAGAAATACGAGACAATTGCTGTATTTTCACCAAGCACCAACGAGACAGCACTAAAGGATGAGTGCAAGCGAGTTGAGCAGATCATCACCAACGCTGGTGGGATCGATATCGCCCTTGATCATTGGGGAAAGAAGGAGGTTTCGTACCGCGTGCAAGGTGGTCGCCATGCGATTTTTGTTGCGTTCAATTATACAGCAGACAAATCATCAACCGTAGAGACGGTCTCAAAAACCCTACGAATTACCGATTCGGTTTTGAAGTTTCAAACCCATCACCTGAGTGATCGTCGTCGTAAGTATCAGGGCAATCCTAAGCGTAGACCTTCGGGCGACCTGGGTGATGATTACGGCGGTGATTCTGATTTTTAGACCTGGAATGTAGGAAGATCTCCACGGCTAAAAATATTGCCATCTGTTTATTCGATTTTGTAACTGGTCAGCATGTTTTAACGAATTAACCTAATTTAGTGATTATCCTAGATGTTTACGCCTTTTTTAACTTTCAGATTTTTCTTGTCAGCCCCTGATCGGGGCAGTCAGTTTTTGACCAGTTACTTGTTGTCCCTCCGGGGGCGCCTTCGGCGAATAAAAAGGCACCCAATCTGTAAATTTGCGACGATTTTTGCACCCCGGTGAACGCTTACATTTTTTAATGTGCTGACCAGTCATTCGATTTTTTTAATAGAGAGCTATCATGGAAGTAATTTTAAAGGAAGATTATCCATCACTTGGATATGTTGGTGATCGAATCGCTGTAAAACCTGGATTCGCCCGAAACTTCTTGTTGCCGCGTGGAATTGCGACCGAAGCATTCTCGAACAATGCGCGCCTTTTGAAGCATCGTGTAGACGGTATAAATGCGAAGCGTAATCGATTGAAGGCCGAGGCGACTGAATTAGCTAAACGCTATGAGGGACTGACATTAGAGTTCAAACTTAAAATGGCTGGTCAGGAGCGCACCTTCGGATCGATCACCGCGCGTGATGTCGAGACTGCATTGAAGGAGAAAAACCTAGTAGTTGACCGCCGTCAGATTAAGTTCAGCGAAGCAGTAAAGCGTGTTGGATCATTTCAGGTACAGATTAAGCTGCACTCTGAGGTTTCAGCTACGATTAATCTTGAAATTACTAGTGATGCGGTTGCACCAAAGGCGGTTGCTTTAGAGGCTGGAGCCGAAGGCGAAGAGTCAGGTATCGCGGAGAAAAAGAGATCAAAGGGCCACAAGAATAAGAAGTCTGAAGCTCAAGGGGACGAGGCTGCCGAAGTAGTTCCGGAGAAGGCACCAGAGTCCGAGTAAGTTCGGGCGCGATCGAAAGGCTTCCAGTCAAAGACGGCCTCAACTGTATATTAGATATATTTCAGATATAGTTCAGATATAATTAAGATGTGGTTCAGAACCGTTCTCCAAAACGATTCTCCAAATCCGGGTCCAAAACTGTGATCAATAGCCCGGCGTTCCAGAGATCCCCGTCAAGGGTTTCGCCTTTTGGCTTGGGAGTTGTTCGCAGATATATTGCCCGCAGTCTAGAGCACACTGGCATCTATTTTGCGGTTCTAATCGGATTGTTCTCCCTCTCCTTTGCGGTTCCGCTGGTATTTGCGGTTCGATGGCTAAATGACCCGCAGGTGGCATTTCTGGCGGCTATTCCCGATAGTTTGCATCCTGATGGGGTGCCACCTACCGAGGTGATCGATAGCCTCTTTCCCCGCGCGGTTCGAATTGCATCGGCTAATCGGACAATTCGGATCCCCAATGCATTGGGTGTAGAACCGGGTATAGATCGCGATTTCCTAGTCGTTACCTGGGTAAATCTTGCCAGACTCCCACGTGATCGCGAACGATTAACACTACTGCAGAAGATTGACGGAGATGTACCGAATCAACCTGGCTTTGCATTGGCGTTATTTGGCGAGCGTGATGTAGTTCGACCGCAGGCGTATCTGCGTGATCGCGATGGCAATGGTCGTTGGATGAGCTTCGCGGAGCTCCCGATCCTACCGCATACCTGGGTTATGTTGGCGCTGAGCGTTAGCCATGCCCAGATCGTCGGTCTGCATGCGGGGGTCACAAAATCCGGTAGTGATCAATTCAACATTCAGCTTCTCGGTGGCGCCGACCTGGAGCTACCGATCGTTGTTAACTCCAAAAATGACCTGCTAGTTGGCGCAGTTCCTGGTTCACGATTCCGTGGAATGGTCGGTGGCATTGGAGTTTTCGCAGCAGCGGATCTGCGAGAAAAGATGAAGGATATTATGAAATCCCTTGTGCGTCAGCCGTTTAAGGTTCCGGGAATAATTGGATTGGATAACACCAAAGTTTGGTATGGGTTTCAAGCTGATGTTACGCAGGATCAAGGAGCAGGGATTAGTGTTGTGGTTCCACCGCGTGCAATGAGGGAATAGTGAGCGGATGGAGCAGCACGAAACCGTCCCTCAAAAATTTTTCTCACTTGATGCGCTGCGGTCATATACGGCTTTTGCACTCGGGTTTGCAGTAGTCAGCTCACCCTGGCTAGGGGGATCGGTAATATACCTGACCGCTGGGATGCTCTTGAGCATTACACTATTCTGGAAGAACTCTTTTTCAGTTCAGTCCGCGCAGACTAGTTTTGCTTGGAGCTTGCCCTGGTTAGGGTTAATCTGGTGTTGGGCGATTATTTTAGTTGCCGTGCCATTTGATCTGGGTTCTCTGAGGGTATCGTGGCAACAGCTCGGTCCGCAGGTTGGACACTTTGAGTTTGTAGCTCTGATCACACGTTGGTTTAGCTCTCTTGAGCATTTCTCAGCGCTGCGGATTGCATTTCAATTCACTATTCTAGTGGGACTCTTCACTGCCTGGCGCAGTTATCCAACCCTACGAGCCAAGGTTTGGCTAGGAGTATGGTGTGGTCTCCCGATTCTGTTTCTTGCAGCGATATTACAAAAATTAGCGATCTATGATTTTTCTATCTTCTCTGATCTTGTGCCACCACTGTCTGGATTCTGGCGCTCACAGTATCGGATATCGGGTACGCTAACTGATCCGAATGCACTAGGAGTAGTCAGCGCTCTGCTCTTCCCTATGGTACTCTGCAGCTGGCGGAGTAGTTCAATAATTGTGCGATTTCTCCGTATCTTGGCGCTACTCGGACTAAGCGCATGTGGTTTAGCGGCTGGTTCGCGTTCCTTTATCGCGGCGATCGTAGTTATCTCGCTGATCTTTGCATGGCGCCAGCAGCGCCGAGCATTACAGGTGGGGTCTGCTTTAATACTTCTAGTAGTCTTAGGTTGGAACATCGCTTTGGTCTTCACCCCAGCACTGCTCGGGGACTTAATTGCAGTAACTCCGACAAACTTAGCGCGAATTTTAGAGACCTTCTCCTGGCCGACGATGACTCAGGCGCTATCTAGCAGATTAGTTTTCCTTCGAATAGGACTTGAGACCTGGCAACAATCCCCAGTACTTGGAGTGGGGTTAGGACAGTTCAGTAATCACGTACTTTCCAGTAGTGCAGCGCTCGGGATCGATCTTGGAGGATGGCGAGACAATGCCAACAATTTCTATCTAGGGGTGTTAAGTGAGACTGGTGTATTAGGAGTCTTGGCCTTAGGCGCATCCGTTTTGCGATTGCAGGTCAGCATCGCTAAATCACCACGAAAGATCGCGGCTGGTGTATCACTGGCCGCCTTTGCATTTATCCTTCTCTTTGGTCCACATCTTGAGTTTGCGGAAGTTTCAATTCTGATAGCGCTCTTGATGGCCGAAGTTCTTGAGGTGCGCCAGCAAAGCTTTGATCGCTTGATGTTTATTTCCCTATTTTGCACTGCCACGACCGCATTTTTAATCTATATCCAGGTTGCCTCTAGTAGTTGGGGATTATTTGGCGTTGAGCGGGAAGGGGAGCGGAACTTTCGTTGGACAGCCCGTACTGCGCAGCTTGTTGTGCCGTGCAATTCTGATCAGCTCACCAGAGTTGCAATTAAAGCGATTTTCCCACAGCGATTAGGCAGAGAGCAGGCTGTTTCACTTACTTATCAGAATGAGGTAAGCAGATTAGTTTTTCGCCCACACCAAGAGCAGATTGCCGAGTTCAGATGTTCCCCTGGTGCTAGATCCGAGATTCTACGGATTGAGATCCTGAACCCCTGGATCCCACGGGCTTTTGGAATGGGGCGAGATACTAGGATTCTTGGTGTACAAATTATTCAGGAAGGGTAGTGAGTTTTAGGTTTAAGCGACGGCTCTAAGACTCCCCTCAGAGTTGTCGTTCCCTTCATTCCCGGCCGAATTTTGATCCTCAGAACCGGGTGCTTCACGTCTATAGCGTTGCGAGGGAAACTGACCTTCAACCTGCGGAGGCTTACGCGGTGCGACCTGTTCCCGGAGACGAGACCCGGTAGTCGCGCGCGATGATTCAGTTGCCGCGAGCTTCTGCACAACATTTTGAGTGCTTGCGCTACTTGAGGCTTCCCGCGCTACCACGGCAGGCTGCTGTGTCGGGGCCAATTTTGCCGCCGTGACTGCCACATTTTGCGTAATAGGGGATGGCATTGTAATCTCTATTTATTCGTTTACTGTAGGTAGAATATCGCCAGCAAAAGGCCTAGCACTTAGAGTCTGGTGCTAAATTGTTTCCCGATTGTGAATTTCTCCTGCAGATTTTAGCGCAATAGTTTCAATTAGTTAGGATATTGGTGCCGATTAATTTAGATGCTAATGCCAGTTTTGACCTGCTTCCCGAGGTACAGGACGGATTGCAACAGCTTTTGGATCGTCGCGATCTGCGTGGACTTAATCCAAGTTCGATTCATACGGCTGGTCAGCGGGCTAGCTCATTAATCGAAAGATCGCGCGATTCAATCGCAAGGTTGGTCGGGCTGCCAAAGGGTGGGCGAGTTATCTTTACCTCTGGCGCAACTGAGGCGAACAACCTTGCTCTGAATCTGCCGTTTGCAGATTCAGTTCATTGTGCGTCCACCGTGGCAGGTTTGGTAACTACTAAGGTTGAGCATCCAAGTGTGCTTGAACCGTCGCAGGCGCTTATCAAGCGCGGAGTGCGTGTATCAGTAGTAACAGTGCGAGATCTGCCGGAGGGCGAGATTTTAACTGCTAGTGAAGTAGCCGATCTAGTTGATAGCAGTACGCGGCTTGTAAGCATCATGGCTGCCAATAATGAGACTGGCCACCTGTTACCTCTCCGCGCAGTTCGAGACGCACTGATCGCCAAGAATCCAAACACACTTATGCACTCGGATGCAGTTCAGATTATCGGACGAGTGCCATTCAGTATGGAGGCGCTTAATCTTGATTTAGTTTCTGTCTCTGGTCACAAGCTTGGAGCATTAAGCGGAGTTGGAGCGCTGCTGGTTGGTTCGCGAGTTGCACACGGAGCGATGATTTTAGGAGGACCGCAGGAGCGCCGCTGGCGGGCCGGGACTGAGAATGTGCTGGGAATCATGTCACTTGGAGTTGCGGCAGATCTTGCGTACACCCAACTAGAGCTTCGTTCCGTGGTGATGCGCGAACGCGCGGCGCAACTCTGTTCGGCGCTCCTCAATATAATTCCAGATGCGCGCTTAATCAGTAATCTCGATCATGGATTGCCTAACACCTTAAGTATAACGATTCCTGGAGTTCTAGCTGACGACCTAGTGATCGCTCTAGATTTGGCTGGGATACTCTGTTCATCTGGTGCGGCATGCGCCTCCGGCAAGCCGGAGCCGTCGCATGTGCTGTTAGCTCTTGGACTTTCGGAGCGCGATGCAAGATCGACGCTGCGCTTTAGTTTACAGGGGACCGAATCGCCTGCCGATATTGAGTTCGCTGCACAATCCATCAGCAATGCTGTTCTGCATATGCGTCGCTCATCAACGCGAGGTGCTAGCTGTGCAGCCTGATACTCACGACTCAAAGAAAACTATGCCATTCCAAGGTACCCGTGTAGTAGTTGCAATGTCTGGCGGGGTTGACTCCTCGGTTGCAGCGCTACTTTTGGCACAGCAGGGCTACGATGTAGTTGGTGTTTCAATGCAGGTCTGGGACTACCGTAATAACGGTGGATGTAAGAGTCGCGCAACCTGTTGCGCTCCCGATGACTTCAGCGACGCCCGCAAGGTCGCCGCGATGGTCGGAGTACCTTATTACGTTTTTGATCTTGAGCAGATCTTTCGTGAGCAGGTTATCGATCGCTTCGTGAGCACCTACAAAAGTGGCGCGACACCTAATCCATGTGTTGATTGTAATAGTAAAGTTAAATTTCGTGAGCTACGTGATCGCGCAACTAGTATGGGAGTTCCGTTTGTTGCAACCGGACACTATGCGCAGGTTCGGCATGACGCAGATGGATCGCACCTATTGCGCGGCAGCGATTCCGCTAAGGATCAGAGCTATTTCCTCTACGGTTGTGCGCGCTCTGAGTTAGCCTCGACTATATTTCCAGTTGGTGCGATGACGAAACAGGAGGTGCGCGAAATAGCGCGTCATCACGGTCTAACGACAGCCGATAAGCCGGAGAGTCAGGATATCTGTTTTGTTTCAGACACTGCCAAGGATTTTGTCACTCGCATCGGTGGTCGGGGATTATCGGGAGCGGTACGTACGCGCAATGGAAAGATCCTGGGGAGCCATGCTGGGCTGCACCGATTTACAGTAGGTCAACGCCGTGGACTAGGGGTCGCTGACAGCCTCTCAGGCGATGACGGGCCGCACTATGTTGTCGAACTTGATCCGAAGACAAACTCTGTAATCGTCGGACCACGTACTGAGTTAGAGAGAACTGAATTCGAGGTTGGAGAGATAAACTGGTTGATCGACCCTCCGCAGACCCCGATTGATATAACCGTCCAGGTACGTCACCGGCATTCCGGAGTAGCCGCCAGATTATTCCCCAACGGCCTGGATAGAGCGCGGATTGAGTTTACAGATCAGTGGGCCGTAGTTTCGCCTGGACAGGCAGCAGTGTTTTATGATCCTGCTAACATTGAGGTTTTGGGTGGCGGGCGGATATCGCCCGTAAGCGTTCACGGGGGGTGGTAAATTTGTAGGAATTTGGTTAATTATTTTCGTTGATTTGCATTTCAAGACCCGTTTTCCTTTCTTGTCGCCCCTAAACGGGGCATTTTTTGTGAACGGTTACTTGTTGTCCCGCTGGGGGCCGCTTCCAGCGGATAAAAATGCACCCAATTTGTTAGTTTGCGATGATTCTTGC
>Ga0163148_10000673_pt1 | contig 46538 bp, 52 predicted proteins | sample OliLakLV19MP7P2_FD_148606 | JGI IMG/M metagenome (GOLD analysis project Ga0163148, IMG submission 148606) | Freshwater microbial mat bacterial communities from Lake Vanda, McMurdo Dry Valleys, Antarctica- Oligotrophic Lake LV.19.MP7.P2 | ecosystem: Environmental > Aquatic > Freshwater > Lake >... | reverse complement strand
CCCCCTGCCCCCGCCCCGCCAGGGGCGGGGGTTCAAAAACCCCCGCTTGACATGTTCTGCTTTTGTTCCTATTCGTAGGACATCACGTCCGCAAGGCGGGCAGCCGGTACATCTGTTCAACGGCGCGGGCGTGATGCGATCGAGCGTGGGAAGCCGCCGCGCCGGGGGGACTTTTGCACCCCGGAGCAACGCCGCGGAGTTCCGGGGATCCGTGACGAACAGCACGGACCTGCACGTGCGTCGGCCGTACTGGACAAGGGTCCGAATGAAGGCCCGGGGTCATGCTGGCGCGAAACGATTGCGGGGACGCGGCCTAGGTTCGCCTCTCTCTCACTACCCATTCGCGGATCGATGCCGCGTCCCCGGCCCGCCATCGGCGGGCCAGAGAAACAAGCGGCCCGCCACAGGCGGGCAACGACGAAAGCGATCCCGCAGCGTGAAAGCGTGTGCGGACAAGAGCGCTGCGCGACGCCCCGCCATCCCCTCACATCCAAGGAAATCCGACATGGAAACGGAAATGTTCATGCTCACCGTCAGCGCGCACTTCGCGGCGCAACGCGCCACGCGGCGCGGCGACATCCTCGAGGCCGAGCGCTGGGTGCGGCTTGCCGACCGCTATGCGAATACGCTGCTCAAGCTGAAGCGCTATCGCGAGAAGCCGGCCGAAAAGCCCTGGTGGAAGACGAAACGCTAGCTCTTGATCTCGTTGAGGCAGGCGACGGTCGCGGCTTCGATGTCGGCGGGCGTCTTGTCCTTCCAGGCGGTCTCGGCGCTCGCCTTCGCGGCCTTGAAGCCTTCGCCGTCGGCGAGCTCAAGCTCCATGCTGCGCAGGCCGAGCAGCGGCGCGCGCGCGCCGAACTCGCCGACCGACATGTCGCCCGGCGGCTTCGCCGCGCCCATGCCCTTCCACGCCTCGAGCGCCGCGCTGCACAGCGCCGTCCGCTCCGCCGACATGGGCGTGAACGCCGGCGCGGGTGTTTCGACGACAGCCGTTTCCGCCGGCGCTTCAGCCTTTTCCGCCTGGCCGCAGGCCGCGAGCATCCCCGCCGCCGCGATCGCGATGATCCATCCACGCATGTCCGTCTCCTGTGCTGTCCGGGGACCGCCATGCCACGGCTTCGTCAAAACAAAAACCCCTCCGGTACCGGAGGGGTCTTCGCTTCACGACTGCATCGACACTGTTACATGTCGGTCTGGCGCGAATAGTCCGAGACGAGTGTCGGCGCTTGGGACGGCGCGACCGCGACCTCGATGAAATCCGGACCCGCGTTCAGTTCGGCCGCGACCACCGTGTGGCTGATGTCCTGAACGTAGACTTCGCCCTGCACGCCGTTGCGACGCATTTCCGAGAGGATAGCCACGCTGCGCTGCGAGACGCGACGACGTTGCGACGTTGCGACGTGTCGGCGATCTGGCCCGGATCGGCGGCGAGTGCGAGATCCACGTTCGCGCAACCCGACACCTGACGTGTGGCGGTGTCGATCGTGTCCTTCGCCTCGCCGTTGAGCTGCGCCGAGCCCGGCTCGAAATAGATCCGGAACGCCACCGGCTCGCAGGTCTCGCCAAGCTTCGATTCACGCACGGACGCTTCGGCATAGCGCGCGTCGTTCGCGCCCATCACGTTCTGGGCCAAGGCAATCGACGCGCCGCCCGTTGCGCCGATCGCGAGTGCCGCGGTCATAACCTTGAGCAACATGCCCGCCTCCTTCGTCGTGTTCGCTCGTTGCTGAACTGTCGGGAAGAAAACGGGTCGACTTCAGAGGGGTTCCGTTAAATTTGCGGGCGTTTCCCGCGCGTTGGGACTCGCGTTGGGACTCAGGGGGTTCCGCGCGGAACTCGCCTCAGGAGGGAGAGGATTCCCCGATGGACGCGAAGGTCACGCCCCCATCCACGGCGATGGTTTCGCCCACCACATAATCCCCCGCCCGGGACGCGAGGTAGATCGCGGCGGCCGCCATGTCCTCCGGCGCGCCGATGCGGTGCGTGGGAATGCGCTTGGCCACCGCCTCGCCGTGATCGCGCGCGGTGCGGTTCATCTCCGACGCAAAGGCGCCCGGCGCGATCGCGTTGACGAGAATGCCGTCCTGCACCAGCCGCGCAGCGATGCGCCGCGTGAGATAGATCAGGCCCGACTTCGACGCGTGATACGAATACGTCTCCCACGGATTGAGACGGATGCCGTCGATCGACGCGATGTTGATGACCTTGGAATGACGACCGTTCGCGGCCGCGGCTTTCAGCGCGCCATGCAACGCTTTCGTGAGGAAGAACGGCGACTTTAGATTGAGGTCCATGACCTTGTCCCAGCCACTTTCGGGAAATTCCTCAAAGGGCGCGGACCACGCAGCGCCGGCGTTGTTCACGAGAATGTCGAGTTTCGATTCAAGCGCAGCGAATTTCGCGGCGAGGGCATCGCAACCTTCGACCGTCGAAACATCTTGCGGCAACGAAAGGCACGTCCCATGTTTCGACAGCGCCGCCGCCGTCTCGTCACACGCCTCCGCCTTGCGCGACGACACGTAAACCTTCGCGCCGCTCTTCACATAGCCTTCCGCGATCATCCGCCCGATGCCGCGCGACCCGCCCGTGACCAGCGCCACACGGCCCTCGAGCGAAAAAAGTTCTTTCACGTCCATTGGTCGCTTCCCCTTTCGGCCTCAGCCTTCCATCTCCTCGCGGATCGTCTTGCGCGCGAACCAGAAGAGCGCAACCGCGCCGAAGTTGGCGAGCACCGAGATGATCAGCGCCCAACGCACGCCCTCCGCCGAGCCCATGCTCCTGCCGATGGCGAGATAGTCGCTGAGAATGCCGACTGCGAGCGGACCGAGCCCGAGACCGACAAGGTTGATGATGAACAGCATGATCGCCGACGCCGTGGCCCGCATGTGCGCCGGCGCGATGGATTGGGCGGTCGCATAGACGGGCCCGTACCAGAGCGTGCCAAGTATGGCGTTGATCGCGAGCGTGCCGATGCCGATGGCGGCGCTGTCGACGGTCATGGCGAAGCAATAGACGGGAATGGTCGCAAGCGCGGCGACTGCAGGCACGGACGCGTAGGCGCGCAGATCCTTCGCGCCGTATTTGTCGGCGATCTGCCCGCCGACAAACGCGCCGAGTGCGCCCGCCAGACCGCCGACAATGCCGAGCGCCAGCCCCAGAAAGCCCTGCGACTGCAGGCCGAACTGCGCGGCGAGGGCCGCGACTTCCTCGCCGTGATTGCGCAGGAAGAACGACGCCGTAAACGGTGCGTGCCCGTAGCCGATGAAAGCCTTGATCGCGGCGGCAAAGGCGATGAACCAAAAGGTGCGCTTGCTGGTCAGCACCTTCAGCGCGTCTTTGAAACTCGGCCCGGTCGCTGCAACCCGCTTCACATCGTCGAGCACCTTCTTGGCGCGCGGCTCGATCAGCGTCAGCGCGACGATCAACGCGAGAATGAGACCGGGCAGGCCGCACACGATGAAGGCCCAGCGCCAGCCGTACGCGTCCGCAATCACGCCGCCGAGGCCCATGCCCACAAGCGATCCAAGCGGCGTCCCCATCGAATAGAACGCAAGCGCCGACGCGCGCTTTTCCTTCGGCACATAGTCGGTGATCAGCGAATGCGCCGGCGGCGTGCAGCCCGCTTCGCCGATGCCCACGCCAATGCGTGCGAGAACCAGCTGCACGAAGTTCTGCGCGAGGCCGCACACCGCCGTGAACGCGCTCCACAGCGCGAGCGACACCGCGATGATGTAGGGGCGATTGCCCTTCTCGGCGTAGCGCGCAATCGGCAGGCCGAGCAGCGTGTAGAAGATCGCAAACGCGAGCCCCGACATGGCGCCGAGCTGCCAGTCGAGCAGGCCGAGTTCGTTCTTGATCGGCTCGGCGAGGATGTTGACGACCTGCCGGTCCACGAAATTGAGGATGTAAATGACGAGGAGAAGGCCCATCGCATAGCTGCGATAGCCGGCGGTGACGGGCGTGATCGTTTGCGCCTGTTGCGGCGTCGTGGCCTGCTCGCTCAAGCGCGTTCTCCCCATAGTCTGTTTTGGAGAGAGTAGAGGCTGAGGGCCGGGGCGCCAGCGAATTCCGCCGCACGCGCCTCTTCACGTTCGCGTCAGCTACTGGACCTGGCGGACCGTCTGATACGCATCGACGAGGCGATACTGATCGGACGCCGCCGCTGAATCATATGCCGCATCGCGGCAGGCGCCGGAGGGCGCGCTGCCGGCGTTGAGAATGCGATGGCCAAGACTGCCGCGCTCCAGCAAGCCGGGTTCGGCGGCAAGCTGTGCGCACAGGCGCTCCACGCCGGCAGCGTCGAGCTGTTCTTCAGGAACGGCGGTGGCGCAGGCGGCCAGCGTCGCGGCGGTCAGCAGGGCTGCAAGAATTCGCTTCATGGCGATTAACCATAAGCGGAATGCGCACTGCCGCGAGCAGGTTCGCCTTGACGGAGAGCCCTCATCCCGCGAGCGGGCGAGGGCTTACTCGTCCAGATCGCCTTCGAGCACGGTCATCGTGAAGTGCCAGCAGAGTTCGCCGTCCTCGTCGTCACGCGACAGCACGCCCGCGAACTCCTCGCCGAGATAGACCTCGGCGCTGTCTTTTTTCTGGGGCCGGGCGCGGATCGTGAGGTTTGGCGTCTTGAACTTCGATTTCAGATACTGCTCGACGCGGGTGCGTTCCTGCGGGTCCAAGGCCTGCTCCTGAGGTGAGGTGATTTGGCCGGAACCTACCTTCCGGGCGCGTCCCCGGAAAGAGCCAAAGACTTCAGGCGGCGGCGTTGAAGGCGTGGACGTCCGCCGGCTCGGTCACGACCACGGTCAGGCGGTCGCCGGCGATGACGATGTCGCCCCGCGCGATGGGGTGATTGTTGGCCAGGATCCAGACCTGCTCGCTTTCGCCCGCGCCAAGGGGGATGATCGCCCCGCGCCCCATTTTCAGGAGCTGGTGCATGGGGAGCTGGCAGCGGCCGAGAATGACCGTCAGCTCGATGTCGATGTTATGAACCTGACTTTTCACGCGGACCTGCGATCCCTATCTGAAGAGGTCAAATCGCGCCCAAATCACCAAGGAAGAGTTTAACCCCGTGTCCCCAATTTCGACCGGCGGCCCGATCGGATGGGCTGTTTCGCCCCGGCCGGTCGACTACCTCGCCGCCGTGGCCGCCATGGAAGCCCGCGCCGCGGCTATCGCCGCCGGGTCGGCGGGGGAGCTTGTCTGGCTGCTGGAGCATCCGCCCCTCTACACCGCCGGCGTCAGCGCCAAGCAGGAGGACCTGCTGGAGCCCGCCCGCTTTCCCGTGCACCGCACCGCCCGCGGCGGGCAATTCACCTACCATGGTCCCGGCCAGCGGGTGGCCTACGTGATGCTCGATCTGACCAAGCGCGGGCGCGACGTGCGCGGCTACGTCCGGGATCTTGAAGGCTGGATCATTTCCGCGCTCGACCGCTTCAACGTCGCCGGCGAGGTCCGCGAGGGCCGGGTCGGCGTCTGGGTCCAGCGGCGCACGACCGGCCACGAAGTTCACGAGGACAAGATCGCCGCTATCGGCGTGAAGGTCCGCAAGTGGGCGAGCTATCACGGCATTTCGCTCAACGTGGAGCCGGATCTTTCCCATTTTTCGGGAATTGTGCCGTGCGGAATTCGCGCCCACGGGGTTACCAGTCTCGTGGATCTCGGTCTGCCGGTGACAATGGCGGACGCGGACCAGGCCTTGCAGGACGCCTTCGTCGAGGTGTTCGGGCCCGTAGAGCCGGCGACCCCGCCGGTCTGAAAAAGCAGCTCCCTAATGGCTCCAGGGCAAAACCGTCACAGCGATGTCCTAATGCGGACACCGATCAGGATCGAATTCACGTCATGACCGAGAAGAAGACACCCCCCGCCCCCAAGAACGGGCCCCGCGTTCCCGGCAAGCGCCCACGCAAGCCGCTTCCGAAGTCGTCGGCGGACGCGCACGGCGACTTCTTCTACGACGAGCTGATGACCGCCCAGCCTGACGCCACGCAGGCTTACTACCGCGCGCAGCTGATGAAGCACGTCGCGAAGAAGCCCGAGGGCGACGGGAAGTAGCGCTGCGCGCCGTGTGATCGCGCTACACTGCGCCCATGGCCGCAAGCCTTCCCTCTGACGCCCCGCCCCGCACCTGCGGCGACTGCACGCTGTGCTGCAAGGTCATGGCGGTCGAAACGCTGGACAAGCCCGCCGGGCGCTGGTGCGCGCAGTGCGACATCGGCGAAGGTTGCAAGATCTACGAGACGCGCCCGCAACAGTGCGATGACTTCAACTGCCAGTGGCTGATCAACCCGCGCATCGGCGCCGCGTGGCGCCCCGCGGACTCACGCATGGTGCTGCACTACGAGGCCTTCGCAAACCGCATGATCGTCCACGTCGATGACGCGCGACCCGACGCGTGGCGCAAAGCGCCGTTCGAAGCGCAGATGCGCAACTGGGCCGCGCAATGCATGGCGCGCGGCGGACAGTGCATCGTGATGCACGGCATGCGCTCGATGGCGATTTTCCCGCGCGGCGAAAAGGATCTCGGCGTCATCGGCCCCGAGCAGGTGCTCGTCACCCTCACCCAGCGCACGCCGATGGGGCCGCGCTACGATGTGGTTGTGATGGATCGCGCGGAGGCGCAACGGCGCGGACTTGTGGTGGCGCGGCGGCCGGATACAGAGGGCTGAAATTCGCTGTCCCCGTTGACCTCAACCGCTCCTACCGCTTGAATTGAGCAGCGCTTCAGGCGCCGGGAGGGGACTATGAAACAATGGATGGCCGCTGGCCTTTTGCTTTTGCTTGCCGGGTGCGTGACGCCGCTCACGGCTGAACAGCAGCAACCGATGCCAGGCTATGTAGCGCCAGGGAAGACTGTCATCGGCGTCGTCGAGGATCGAGCACGAACGGAGGAAGGGCGCGCACCGACCATGCTCGGCTACGCGCGTAACTATGGCATTCCCAACCACTGGCATGTGAAGCACATCGTGCGCACGCCGAAAGAAGATCGATCCAAAACAGCAGCGCAATTGCTGGCCACGCGCATAGCTCAGGGCTTTACTGCGAAGGGGTCCACCGTTGAGGAGGTCGCGATGACGGCGCCGCTTAGCGACAGCGATGCCAGCAGCTTAATTCAATCGCGCGCCGCAGATCGACTGGTGACTTTCGTTCTCAGGGAGTGGCACTTCGACGTAAATCTGAATTGGGTTGGAAAGTTCAGATTCGATAGCGAGATTGAGGTGCTGGTTCAACGTCCGGGCGAAGGCGTTGTTCTCCGGCAGACATACAAGGACAGTCAGGCCATTCAGGGCATCGGCGACAAATCTTGGGGCAACATGATTCTCGAAGCCTACAAGGCCAAGCTCGAGCAGATCATCAATTCGCCCGAAGTGCGGTCCGCGTTGACGGCGCCACCCGCCCCCGCTGCAGTTGCGGAGCCGGCGACCGCCGCAGCACCGTCATCCTAGTATCGAGCGCCTAAGGCACGGTGCGGCGCGATAACGGATCGCGCCGCACCGCTTTGCCCTGAAACTACGCCAACTCGATCAGCACCTCATCCGCCGCGACGCTCGCGCCGGCGGCGACGTTCACTTTCGCGACCACGCCATCGCGTTCCGCGCGGATGATGTTCTGCATCTTCATCGCCTCGACGATGGCGACGCCTTCGCCGGACTTCACTTCCTGACCGGCCACCACGTCGATGCCCACGACGAGCCCCGGCATCGGCGACACGATCATCTTCGATGTATCGGCCGGTTGCTTGGGCGGGATGAGCTTGTGCAGCGCCGCGGCGCGCGGGCTTGTGACGATGAGCGTGGCGGTGACGCCGCGCAGACGGAGGCGGAAGCCCTCGGGCCGCGGCGCGATCTTCACGGCGAACGGATCCTTGCCGAACCGCCCTTCCATCACCGGCTGGCCCGGACGCCACGACGATTGCAGCCGCACTTCGCGGCCGCCACTGAGCGCGACGTTCGCGCCTTCCTCGGTCAGCGTGACGACGACGGGAATGGTCTCCTCGCCGAAGATGACTACGCGCTCGGCGGTCGCATCGACCTTGTAGCCCGCAATCTGGCCCGACACCTGGCCTGCCCGCGCGCTGACCAGCGCCTGCGCGAACGCCGCGCACGACGCGAGCAGCGTGCGCTGGTCCTCGGTCGGCGCCGTGCCGTTGAAGCCGTCGGGGAACTGCTGTTTGATGTAGGCCGTCGTGAACGTGCCTGAACGAAAGGTCTTTTCGTCCATCACCGCGCCGAGGAACGGCACGTTGTCCTGAATGCCCTCGATCAGGAAACCGTCGAGCGCGCGCGCCTGCGCATCGATTGCTTCCAGCCGGTTCGGCGCGTGCGTCACGAGTTTCGCGATCATGGGATCGTAGAACATCGAGATTTCGTCGCCTTCGCGCACGCCCGCATCGTTGCGCACGGTGACGGTCCCGAACTTGCCCTCTTGCGGCGGACGATAGCGGCGCAGACGCCCGATCGACGGCAGGAAGTTGCGGTAGGGATCCTCCGCATAGATGCGGCTCTCGATCGCCCAGCCGTTGATCTTGAGATCCTTCTGCTTGAACGCAAGCTTCTCGCCCGCGGCCACGCGGATCATCTGCTCGACGAGATCGAGGCCAGTGATCGCTTCGGTCACCGGATGCTCGACCTGCAGGCGCGTGTTCATTTCGAGGAAGTAGAAGGACTTGTCGGCGCCAGACGCGACGAACTCCACGGTGCCCGCGCTGTCGTAGTCGACGGCCTTGGCGAGCGCGACGGCCTGCGCGCCCATTTCCGCGCGCGTCTTTTCATCGAGCAGCGGCGACGGCGCTTCCTCGATCACCTTCTGGTTGCGCCTCTGGATGGAGCACTCGCGCTCGAACAGGTGAACGACGTTGCCGTGCTTGTCGCCGAGCACCTGGATCTCGATGTGCCGTGGCGCGAGGATGAATTTCTCGATGAAGACGCGATCGTCGCCGAAGGCGCCTTTCGCTTCCGCGACCACCGCTGGGAAACCCTCTTCGACTTCCTTGCGGTTTTCTGCGACCCGTATGCCCTTGCCGCCGCCGCCGGCCGACGCCTTGATCATCACCGGATAGCCGATCTCCTCGGCGATCTGCACGGCGTGCTTCACGCCCTCGATCTCGCCGATGAAGCCCGGCACGGTGGAGACGTTCGCCGCGCCCGCCGTGCGCTTAGATTCAATCTTGTCGCCCATCGCGAAGATCGCGCGCGGATTGGGGCCGATGAAGGTGATCTTCTCGCTCGCGAGGCGCTCGGCGAATTCCACCTTCTCGGAGAGAAACCCGAACCCCGGATGCACCGCATCGGCGCCGGTCTTGCGCACCGCATCGACGATCTTGTCCATGACAAGATAGGATTGCGCGGCGGGCGGCGGGCCGATGAACACTGTCTCGTCGGCCATCTCGACAGCCATGGAGTCCCGGTCGGCTTCGGAATACACGACGACCGTCTTGATCCCCATCCGCCGGGCCGTCTTGATGATGCGGACGGCGATCTCGCCCCGGTTGGCGATCAAAATTTTCCCGAACATCGTCTCTCTGGGCTCGCTGGCGCAAAATTGATGCGCTGGGATAGCGGGGGCCGGACGGGTCGGCAATGCCGTTCGCCCGGCGGTGCAAGCGCGCAGTGACGTTCCGTCACCTTCAGTAGTCGAACAGTTTCCGGTCGCGCTCCACGCGCTTCTGCGCCTGGGCGATGATGTGTTCGACCAGAGCGGGTTTTGGAAGACCGGCGGTCGCGCCTGCGGGATCGAGATTGTGTTCGCTGACGAGGTGTTCGAGCGCCGGCTTGGTAAAGCCGGTGAGCGCGACCTTGAGCGCATCCGCGCCCTCCCGGGTGAAGAACGCCACCGGGTTCAGTTCCTGGCGGGAAGCCGACGCTTGCGGCGTCTCGACGGGGACGATGGGCGCGGGCGTTTCATCGTCCACGCGCGCCGCTTGCACCACCTCGTCCGGCACCTCTCGCGCGCTCTCATGCACACGGAAGATCGCGTCGAGACGATCTGCGAACTCAGGATTGCGCTTGGTCTCGCGACGGATCTCGTCGAACAGGCGATTGAGGGACTTGTTCAGGCTCATAGCGCCGGCGCCAGCGCCATTTTCGCGAGGAATTCGTCGCCCAGCGCGCGGATGATCGGCGCGCCGGCGCCGTACTTCTGGTCGAAGGTGCGCTGCGTGTCGGACCATTCCGCTGCGCGCGCGATGTCCTGGATCTGCGGGATGCGCACGTCGAACATCGCGGAGCCGAGATTTTCCTTCAGCAGCGCCGCTTCGGAGCGGTGCAGCGCCATGTCCTCTTCGTACTTCGTCGCCAGCACCATGAGCAGCGACTGCCCGCCCCGCTTCTCGTTGATCATGCGCAGCGCACGACGACGGAAGGTGATCAGACCGAGACGGGACACATAGTCGGGGATCGACGGCACCACGATCGCGTCCGCCGCGATCAGCGCCGCTTCCGCGAACAGCGAAATGCCCGGTGGGCAATCAACAAGGATGTAGTCGAAGTCCTTCAGCACCGTGCGGAAGCCCTGCGCAAAGCGTTCGCAGATCCACTTCTGGATCGCGTCGATGTGGAACTGGCGCTTCACGAACGTCTCGATGAGATCGCGCTCGATGGTGCGGAATTCCGGCGCCGACGCGACGAGCGCGATGTCGGGCTTGCCCTTCAGGTCGGAGACCTTCGCCTCGACGAGACTCTTGAAGGGCTTGGGCTTCTCCTGCAGCGCATAGGCCTCGAAGTAGAAGTCGAGCGTGCGCTCGTTCTCGTGCAGCTCGTTCCACTTGTCGGGCCCGGCCAGCATGATCGAGGCGTTTGTCTGGGGATCCAGGTCGATCACCAGCACGCGGGCCTTGTGATGGACGGCGAGCGTCTCCGCGAGACCGATGGTCGTGGTGGACTTCCCCACCCCGCCCTTCATGTTGATCACCGAAACGAGACGCGCGGTCATGGGAGGGTCCTGCGAGGCGGCTTCTGCCGGTTTCAATCGAAGCGCCCAGACTGGCGACCCAACCCTAGCTATTTGGTTAATGGAATGAAACCGGGCGGTATCAGTACCCGACCGGCGTGTTCGGCGAGAAGCGCTTGATGGCGGCGATGATGTCGTCGGGCTCGCCCTCCAGGTCCTCGACCTCGAGGTTGATCCTGCCGCGGCCCAACACCTTCCACATTCCATCAAGGAAGGACTGGCCCGGACCGGGTCCGGCGCCGCCGACGAACACCTTCATCTTGAGGGTCCCGCGGGGCATCTGGACAAACACGACGCGTGAAATCTCAGACCAGCGCGCCGAACGCACGAACAGCTTTGCGGAATGCATGCCGACCATGTCGATCCGCAATTTCACGGATCTGTCGATCCGCGTGACGAGGTAGTGGAAGCCGAACAACCCGACGCCAATGACGCCGACGGCGCCGGCGAGGACCAGTCCCGACGCCTCATTCTGATAAAGTCCGAGCGCGGCCGCGAGGCCGGCAATGAAGACTGCCGCGACGACTGTGCCCATCGCTTCCTTCGGACAAAGCCGGAATTCGACGGCATTCCCACGATCGACCATCGCCCGACTGCCCTCCTCACTGCACACCGACAAGCGTGAGGCGGGGGAAAACCGGGTCAGTCGGCGCAACGATCAGCGCATGTACTGCACCGCATCAGCCGGGCGCGCGGTCGCGGACCCACTGGGACAAGAGCCATTTCTCGCCCCGCGTCGGTGGTCGGCCGGCGTGAAGAGTCTGCCGGTCGGGAGCCCCAGTCGGGCCTACGTTGTCGAAGACAAGAGCGTCCCCGGGCCCGCCCTTGAAGCTCCAGCCAAGCGTCGGGAAATCCGTTTCGCCGCCATCGTAGTCGTCATTAAGGTACACGAGCGCAGTCGCGACGCGTTGGCCGCGCCGCGCAAGGTCTGCGACGTGGCCGGGGATCGCTGGATCGAGAAAATCGAAGTGCGGCGCGAAGTGCTGACCAACCTCGTAGTGCAGCACCGTCGCAGGTTCGAAGTGGTGCAGCGGCGCGCGGACCGAGTGCGCGAGACGCGCGCGCAGGAAGGTCAGCGCGACATCGAGATCGGCGGGGCCGAAGTTGGCTTCGCGGTTGGTGCGTTCGTTGACGATCAAACTCTCCCTCGTCTGATTGCCGTACACCGACGCACGCCCGAGACGATGGCGCGCCCTGGCGATGATCCAGTTGCATTCGTCATTTGAGAAAAGCGCCTTGAATACGCGGATGCGGGGCGACGGACGCATAACTGCGCCGGGGCGCGGCTGGACCAAGGCGCGGATATCCACGAGCGCGCGCAAGGCCGCCGGGGACGGCGCGTCGCGTTCTGCGAGTATTCGCAACTCGTCGCGCGCAGGCGCGTAGCCCTGATCCGCCGCGTGCTCGAGCATGGCGACGCTTCGATCCCAGTCCGCAGGCTCTCGCACGCCGGCGGCGAGAAAGCCCGCAAGGCGCGCATGCGCTTCCCCGCTTCCGAGGGCGGCGGCCCGATCAAGAAGGGCTGCGCCGTCTCGCAAGGCCGCATCGGTGCCTTCAGCCAACACTCGGCGCGCGTCGGACATGACCTCTTGATGCGCCTGCGCCGTCATCTATGCCTTCAGCCGCCATCCGGATTTGATCAGCGCCCAGCAGGCCGTCGACAACCCGACGGCGAGGACAACGCTCACCACGCTCGCAACGACGATCGGCCCGTCGGCGTGGCCGATGAAGCCGTAGCGAAAGCCGTCGATGAGCAGGAATACCGGATTCCAGTGCGCCACATCGCGGATCGGCCCCGGTAGCGCGTTTATCGAATAGAATGTGCCGGAGAGAAACGTCAGCGGCGTGATCACGAAGTTCGTCACTGCAGCGAGGTGGTCGAACTTGTCCGCCCACACGCCGCCGAGCAGGCCGATTGCGCCGAAGATGACCGAAGCCGTGGCGATGAACAGCAGCACAGCCCACCAGTGATCGGGCGTGACGTCCGCAAACGGTGCCACCGCGACCAGCGAGGCGAGACCCACGATGATCCCCCGCGCCGCGGCCCCGCCGATGAAGGCTATCGTGAGCTCCAGCGCCGAGAGCGGCGGCATCAGGAAGTCCACCGCATTGCCCTGGATCTTGGCGATGATCAGCGAGGAGGAAGCGTTCTGGAAGGCGTTGTTGATTACGCCCATCATGATCAGGCCCGGGGCCAGAAAGTCGATGTACGGGATGCCGCCGATCGGCGCCCCTCGCCCGCCCATCGCGAGTGCGAAGACGGAGATATAGAGAATAGTGGTGATCAGCGGCGCGATCAGGGTCTGCGCCGACACCTTGATGAAGCGCCGGATCTCCCGCTCCAGCAGGGTCTGCAGACCCAGCCAGTTCATGCCCGTGTACTGACGAGCCTGCGGAAAGGTCTGCGGGCGGGGCGTGGTCGTTGCGGTGTCAGCCATCAATCATCCGTTAACCAATTAAGAGGTCATTAACCATATTCGTGGTGAATAACCCGGCACGGTCCTTGGCCGCCAAGCGTTCTTCGAGCCTAGGCCGCCTGTGGACAAGAACTGAGTGATTCGCGCTAGGGGTAGGATAACTTTGAGTACCTACATACTATCCCTTGTATCTCTTCTCCAGATGAGTACCATTCAGTCGTGGTCTCGCCTGGCTGATGAGTCCGCGCACACCCCGCATGATGGAGCGGGTTAACAGAGGGGCTACCAGACATGGGCTGGACCGAAGAACGAGTGGAGACACTCAAGAAACTCTGGATCGAGGGTCTTTCCGCGAGCCAGATCGCCAAACAACTTACTGGCGTGACCCGCAACGCGGTAATTGGCAAGGTGCACCGCCTAGGCCTCGCCGGTCGTGCGACGCCTTCGCGTCCCGCCAAGCGTCCCCGTCCGGTCTCGCGGCCGCGTCTCGCGACCTCCTCACAGTCCAACGCGGTCGCCCGTCCCCGCATGGCGCCGGCGCCGTATTTGGCCCTCGTGCCCCACCTGGAGCCGCTCAAGGCTGCGGATGGCAGCGTGACCACGGTGCTGACCCTGACCGACAGTGTCTGCAAGTGGCCGATCGGCGACCCGACGGACGCCGCCTTCGCCTTCTGTGGCCGTGGCTCGACGGGCACATACTGCGCCGACCACGCTTCGCTGGCCTTCCAGCCGCAACAGCCGCGCAAGAAGCGTGCGTATGGCGAGCCTGATGAACTTCGCCGGATGATGCGCCTCTCGGCGATGTAGCTGCGGCGGATCTCGACCAGTTTGAAGCACGGCCCCGATGAAAGCCGGGGCCGTGTTTTTTCAGGCCGCCACACCAACGAAAACGGCCCCGACTTTCATCGGGGCCGCCTCAGTCCGGGTAGATAGTGCGACCGGTCAGCCGAGCGGCGTCTGCGAACGGGTCTGAGCTTCCTGTTGGGCCTGGAAACGGTACATCGCGCGCTGGATGATCTTGGGCCACTGCAGCAGCGAGATCATGTGCGCGTAGATCGGGCCGAGCATGCCGTTCTCTTTCAGCTTCAGGAACTGATCGTTCGGCAGGTTGGTGATCTTCTCTTCGTCGATGGCGAAGTACTCCGCCACGACCTGTTGCTCCTCCGTGCCGTCCGGGCGGCGATTGGTGAGCGAAACCGTCTTTGTTTCAAAGAGATTCATCTCGCTGACCGTCTTGATGAAGTTGTCGGTCGTGCGGCGGTGGCGTTCGAATTCCTTGCAGAACTCCATCGCCTCCTGGGTGTATTGCGAGGGCTGGTCGCCGTTGAACAACGGCACCTCCGGATTCTCGCCGATCATCGGCGCCGCGCGATCGATGCACAGCACGAGACGGTCCTGCCCGGGATCGTTCGCGAAGACGAACGGATAGCGACGCACGAAGGCTGGGAGATACACTTCCGGGTCCACGTCACCCTGGGGCGACATGAAAACGTTCTCCCCCGAGCGCGCTCCCATCACCGCGAGCGGCGTCTTGTCCGCGCCAGCAAAAATCACCGGGTAGGAGCCCGCCGCCACGCCAAACTCATTCACGGTGATCGGCACCACATGCGCCTGCGCAAGAAACGCAAACGGCCGCTCCACACGCTTGGCGCCAAGGTTCCTGTGCTTGTCGATCGTGAGCGGCTCCGGCTGACGATAGAACATCACTTGCCCAGACAGGGCGTTCTCGGCGCTCATGGTTTCTCCCTCGCGCGACGCTGATTCCACCGGCGGCGGTGAACCACGAAAGCGCAGCCGGGGCAACTGCTGCGGGCACGCCGGGCGCCGTTCGTCGACGGACGGCTCGCGATCACCACCCGGCCCATGCTAGGACCGCCCAAAATCAGAACCGAACCAAGGGAGACCCGCCGCCATGCCGATCGACTATGAAAAGGCCATCCAGCTCCGCTCCGACGGCCAGGAGTTCAGCTACGGCGACCGCGAGACCATGCTCTACGCCCTCGGCATCGGCCTCGGCGCGGACCCGATGAACCTGAAGGAGTTGCCGTTCGTCTACGAGAACGGGCTGCGGACCATGCCGACGCAGGCGACGGTCATCGCCTGGGGCGCCGGCAAGACGGGCGCGATCGGCATCAACTACATGATGGTGGTGCACGGGGAGCAGAAGCTCGTCGTCCACAAGCCCCTGCCCGACGCCGCCACCATCGTGGCCGACTGGGCCGTCACCCACATTCTGGACAAAGGCCCCGGCAAGGGCGCGGTGATCTATTCCGACACTGTCATCCGGGACAAGGCGACGGGTGAGAAGTACGTGACGCTGACCGGGTCGACGTTCGCGCGCGCCGACGGCGGCTTCGGCGGCCCCTCCTCAGGCGGCCCGCCGCCGCACGAGGTGCCCACGCGGGCGCCGGATACAGAACTGGCGCTGGCGACCACGCCCAATCAGGCCCTGATCTATCGTCTTTCCGGCGACCGCAATCCGCTGCACTCCGATCCCGCGCTCGCCAAGTCGGCCGGCTTCGACCGGCCGATCCTGCACGGCCTGTGCACCTACGGCGTCACCTGCCGCGCGGTGCTGCAGACCTATGCGGATTACGACCCGAAGAAGATTGTCGGCCACGACGTGCGCTTCTCCTCGCCGGTGTTTCCCGGCGAGACGATCATCACGCGCATGTGGAAGGACGGCAACGTCGTCTCCTTCGAAGCGTCGGTTAAGGAACGTCCCGGCGTCACGGTGATCAAGAACGGCAAGACGACGCTCGCTTCCTAGGCGGCGCCGCGCAATCGACGAAACAGGAAAATGACCATGAGAAACGTTCTTGCCGGCATAGCGGCCGTAGCCCTGCTTTCGTTCGGCATCGTCGGCTGCGGCGACAAATCTGTATCCGAGCAGGCCCGCGTGGAGGCTTCTGCGAGCCTCAAGACTCTGCTGGGAGAGACAGCGACCGCCATCCTCAAGGAATCTCCCGGCCTCGCCACCTCGCTCGGCATCGGCGAAGACATCGCGGGCGGCCCCTACATGAGCCGCCTCGCGGACGCGTCGCCGGAGGGGCTGAAACGTCAGGCCGCTCTCGCCGCCGCCCTAGCGGCGCGCTTCGACGCCATCGACCGCAAGGCGCTTTCCGGTCAGGACGCAGCGTCCTACGACGTGGTGCGCAACGCGCTGCGCTACTCGATCGCCGGCAACGGCTTCGGCTACGGCAATTACGGTCTCGAATTCACACCGACGCCCTACGTGGTCAGCCAACTCACCGGCTCCTACCAGTCGGTCCCCGACTTCCTCGACTCTCAGCACCCGCTGCGCAACGGCGCCGACGCCGAAGCCTACATCGCGCGGCTGGAAGCCTTCGCCGTCAATCTCGACCACGAGACGGCGCGGGTGAAGGCGGACGCCGAGAAGGGCGTCATTCCGCCCACCTACGTCCTTGAACGCACGCTTGAGCAGATGCGTCCGCTCGCCGGTGCGCCGGCGCCGACGACGACCATGGTGCGCTCCATCCAGCGCCGCATCGGGCAGGCCGAAGGCGTGACGCCCGTTCAGGGCGCCGACTTCACACGCCGCGCAATCACCGCCGTGCGCGACAAGGTACAACCCGCGCTGCGCCGCCAGATCGATGCGATCGTGGCGCTTCAGCCGCGCGCCAAGCCCGATGCGGCGGTGTCACGCCTGCCCGACGGCGCAAACTACTACAAGGCCGCGCTCGCCGCGTGGACCACTTCCGAAATGACGCCCGACGAAATCCACCAGATGGGTCTCGACCTGATCACCGATCTGACCAAGCAGATGGACGAGTTGCTGAAGGCGCAGGGTTACGCCGAAGGCTCCGTGGCCGAGCGCGTGCAGGCGATCAGCAAGGATGCGCGTCAGGTCTATCCCAACACGGATGCGGGCAAGGCGCGGCTGATCTCGGATCTGAACCAGCAGGTGACGATGATCTCCGCGCGCCTGCCGGAACAGTTCGTGACGCTCCCGAAGGCAAGGCTCGACATCAAACGCGTGCCCGTGGAGATCGAGGCGGGCGCGCCGGGCGGCTACTACCAGCCTGGCACACTGGATGGTTCGCGCGCCGGCGCCTACTACATCAACCTGCGCAACACCGCTGAATGGCCGCGTTTCTCGCTGCCGACGCTCACGTATCACGAGGGCATTCCGGGCCACCACATGCAGAACGCCATCGCGCAGGAAGCCAATTGCACCGAAACCCGCACGACCGACTGCATACCGCTGATCCGTTCGTCGATGCTGTGGTTCTCCGGCTATGGCGAAGGCTGGGCCCTCTACTCCGAGCAGATCGCCGACGAGATGGGCATGTACAAGGACAATCCCGTGGGTCGACTCGGCTATCTCCAGTCGATGGCGTTCCGCGCGGCGCGCCTCGTGGTCGATACGGGCCTGCATTCCAAAGGTTGGACCCGCGAGCAGGCGATCGACTACATGGTCGGCGTGACCGGCGACCAGCCCTCCTCCATCGCCACCGAGGTCGAACGCTACATCGTCTGGCCCGGTCAGGCCTGCGCCTACATGGTGGGCCGCCAGACCATCAACCGCCTGCGCGACAGCGCGCGTACCGAACTGGGCGCCAAGTTCGACATCCGCGCCTTCCATGACCGCGTCCTGCTCGACGGCCCCGTGCCGCTTTCGGTGCTGGAAGCGAACGTGACGGCCTGGATCAAGGCGCAGAAGTAGAAGACCGGCTCATCCTTCTCCTCCGCATCCGAGGAGAGGGATGAGGTGGCGGAAAGTCCCCGCGCACAGTGCTACACCTCACAGTATGACTCGCTTCGCCCTGCTCGCCGTCGCCCTCGTCCTCGCCGCCTGTTCGCCGAAAGCCGACAAGCCCGTCACCGCCTTCGACGGCTTCGTCGATGACGCCACGCGCGAGATCGTCGCCGACAGTCCTGAACTCGCCACGCGCGCGGGTCTCGGCCCCGACATCGCGGGCGTCGGATTCAAGGCGCGCCTCGACGACCGCAGCGGCGTCGCCGCCGATCGCCGTCGCACGATGGCGCTGCGTCTCGACGCGCAGCTGCGTGGATTTGATCGCGAGGACCTTGAAGACGACGAACAGGTCACGTTCGACGTCCTTGAAGCGCAGTTCCGCGCTGCAGCGGGCGGCGCCATATTTACCTACGGCCGCTTCGACGAAGAGAGCTTCTCGCCCTACGTGCTCAACCAGCTGGACAGCGCCTTCCTCACCCTGCCCGACTTCCTCGACACACGGCACGACGTGAAGACGCTGCTCGACGCGCGCGACTATGTCGGACGCCTCGGTCTCGTCGGCCCTGCCATAGACGCAGAGACGGAGCGCGCGCGCCTCGACGTCCCCTCCGGCGTGACGCCGCCGGACTTCGTCATCGACCGCACGCTTGTCGCGCTGGATGGTCTCATCGGCACGGCGCCATCCAGCCTGACCTACATCACGGCCCTGCGCCGCAAGCTCGAAGGCGTGGTGGGCCCGCTCGCGCCGCAAGCGCCGCTTCCGCCGGGCGCTGCCGCTCCCGCCGCGCCCAAGCAGAACCCCGTCGAGCTGACGCGCGCGCGCGAACTTCTCGCGCAGGCGGAAACCATCGTCGCCACGAAAATCCAGCCGGCGCACGCGCGCGCTGCGGCGTTCCTGCGGTCCATCCGCGCCGGCGCGCCGCATGACGCTGGTATTGGGCGACTTCGCAACGGAGCGGCCTACTACAACGCCGCGCTCGCGCAGCAGACGACCACCGCGCTCACGCCCGAGGAAATTCACGCCATCGGCTTGCGGCAAGTGCAGTCGCTGCTCGGCGAACTGGACGGCGCCCTGCGCGTGCAGGGTTTGACGGAAGGCCCGGCAGGACAACGTCTTTCGGTCTTCTCCGCCGATCCGCGCCACCAGTACCCCGCGACTGACGAAGGCCGCGCGCAGCTCATCGCCGACGTGAACGCGCGCGTGCAGGGCATCCTCGCGCGCGCGCCGGAGTGGTTCGGCACGCTGCCGAAGGCCAACCTCGAAGTGCGGCGCGTGCCGCTGATGCTCGAAGCCTCGCAATCGGGCGCCTACTACGAGAGCCCAAGCCTCGATGGCGCGCAGCCCGGCATCTACTACATCAACCTGCGCGACATGGCGCAGATGACGAAGATCGATCTGCCGACGCAGGATTTCCACGAAGCCGTGCCCGGCCACCATTTCCAGATCGCGCTCGCGCAGGAGCAGGAGAATCTGCCGCTGCTGCGTCGCATCACGGGCTTCAACGCGTTCGCGGAGGGCTGGGGCCTCTACGCTGAGCAGCTCGTGGATGAGATGGGCCTCTACCAGAACGACGCCATCGGCCGGATCGGCTTCCTGCGCTGGCGGTTGTGGCGCGCGGCGCGACTTGTCGTGGACACGGGCCTCCACTCGAAAGGCTGGAGTCGCGAGCAGGCCATCGCCTATCTGCTGGAAGTCACCGGCGACAATCCCGCTGTCGTTGTCAGCGAGGTGGAGCGCTACGCGGTGTGGCCTGGTCAGGCTTGCGGCTACGAGATCGGCCGCATCGAGATCGAGCGCCTCCGCGAAAAGGCGCAGCGCGGCCTCGGCCCGAAGTTCGACCTGAAGAAGTTTCACGATGTCGTGCTGTTGAACGGCTCCGTGCCGTTGCCCGTTCTGGAACGTCAGGTGGACGCCTGGATTTCGCGCGGGCGCTGAATCCCGCGCTGCCAATATGACACGACCGGACTTGAAACGCCGCGCGCCTTCATTCCGCCGCCGTTTGGGCAAGGCGCCGCCGGAAACGCGCCGGACGGTCACCACATAACGACAGGGGAGTACGGACCATGGGAAGCGTGTGGAAATCGCTCGCAGCGCTGACGCTGACGGGCGTTTTGATCGTCGCATGCGCGTCGCCGGCAGTCGAAGACCAGGTGGAAGCGCCACCGGTCGTTCAACCGACGCCGATACCACCGCCCGCGCCGCCGGTTGTGGCGCCTGCCCCGAGCATGGCCATGGAATCCTACGCGACGCGCGCCCAAGGCGTGACCGGCCGGATGGCGGGCGATGCGCGCATGGCGCCGCCGCGCGCAAGCTACAATCCCGAGACCGAGAACCGCGAAAACTATCGCGAAACAACGCCGAACCCGGTGAAGGCGGTGGCGACGGATCCCGTCTCAACGTTCTCCATCGATGTCGACACGGCGAGCTATGCCAACGTGCGGCGCATGATCAACACCGGCAACCTCCCGCCGCGCGACGCCGTGCGTGTGGAAGAGCTGATCAACTATTTTGACTACGACTACGCCCTGCCCGCCAACCGCACGACGCCCTTCTCCACGACGGTTTCAGTCGTGCCGAGCCCGTGGGCGACGGGCAAGCAACTCGTCCACATCGGCTTGCAGGGCTACGATATCGCCCCGGCGCAGCGTCCGCCGCTCAATCTCGTGCTGCTGATCGACACCTCCGGCTCGATGGGCCCGCCGAACCGTCTGCCGCTCGCCAAGCAGGCCTTCCGCATGCTGATCGACGACCTCGGTCCGCGCGACAAGGTTTCGATGGTGGTTTATGCGGGCTCTGCGGGCGCGGTGCTTGAACCGACGTCCGGGGCCGAGAAAGCGAAAATCCTCGCAGCGCTCGACAATCTGTCATCGGGCGGTTCGACCGCCGGCGGCCAGGGTCTCGCGCTGGCGTACACGCTGGCGGAACGCAACTTCAACCGCAACGCGGTCAATCGCATCATCCTGGCGTCTGATGGCGACTTCAACGTCGGCATCACCAACCCGGCGGAACTGGAAGGCTTCGTCACGCGCAAGCGCGAAAGCGGCGTGTATCTCTCGATCCTCGGCTTCGGCGGTGGCAACTACAATGACGCGCTGATGCAGCGCCTCGCGCAGAAGGGCAACGGGACGGCCGCCTACATCGATACGCTGGCGGAAGCGCGCAAGGTGCTGCACGATCAGGCCCAATCGGCGCTCCTGCCGATCGCCGACGACGTGAAGATCCAGGTCGAGTTCAACCCGACGCGCGTCGCTGAATACCGCCTCATCGGCTACGAAACGCGCATGTTGAACCGCGAAGACTTCAACAACGATCGCGTGGACGCCGGCGAGATCGGCGCCGGCGCGAACGTCACCGCGATCTACGAGATCACCCCCGTCGGCGGGCGCACGCTCAACGATCCGCTGCGCTATCAGTCGCCGCGTCCGCAAGCTGCGCCTGCGGGCGAAATCGCGTTCCTGCGCATTCGCTGGAAGCCGCCGGGCGCGTCGGAGTCCAAGCTCATCGAACGCCCCATTACGGCGCGCGACATGCACGCCTCGATCGCGGCCGCGCCGGAATCGACCCGCTTCGCCACCGCTGTTGCAGGCTACGGGCAACTGTTGCGCGGCGATCCCTACCTCGATCGCAGCTATGGCTACGATCAGGTGATCGAGCTGGCGCAAGGCGCGCGTGGCGCCGATCCGTTCGGCTGGCGCGCGGAGTTCGTGCAACTGGCGCGCGCCGCAAAGGCCGGGCGCGCGTCGCCTGATCCTCGGCAAACCGGAACTTCGGAGTATCAGGACAGGACGCCGCCGCGTCTGCCGGCGCCGTTGCATCCGCCGATCACGCCGCCGCAGAAGAAATAGTCGCGACGCCGCGCGGCGGTCAGACCCGTCGCGCGGCGCGCATGGCTGCGGCTTCATCCATTGACGCGAGTTCTCGCGCGTTCTCCGCAAGGCGTTCGCGTTCGGCCTGCGCCTGCATGAGATGTTCGATCTTCTTCAGTTCGATGTAGGCCGCCGAGAGGCGCTCGCGCAGCACCGCTTCTTCGCCGGCGAGCCGCGCGTCCGTTTCCGCCATCGCGCGCTTTTCCTGCGCCACGCGCGGCGCATAGCCGCCATAGGCCGCGCGCGCATCCGCGTCCCGCGACGCCATCGCCTGCTCCTGTGCGATCTCGATCTCAAGGCTCGCCTGCCGCTCTGCAATGGACGCCCGCGCCGCGACGATCTCGGCGAGTTCGATCTTCGCTTCGTCGATCTGCGCGCGTTGCAGCCGCGCGAGCGTATTCAACGCCTTGCTCATGTCTGGAGCGCCCCTTCAAGCATCGCGAACGCATCGTCGATGCGGCTCGATTCATCGCGACCCTGCGACAGGACCGCCTCGATGGCCGGTCGCTGCGCGATGGCGCGATCGAGAATGGCGTCGGCCCCTGCGCGATAGGCGCCGATGCGGATCAGTTCTTCCATGTCGGCGTAGGAGCTCAGCAAGCGCTTGGCTTCGCCGACGAGTTCGTTCTCGCGCGCCGAGTGGCACATCGGCATGAGGCGCGAGATCGACTTCAGGACGTTGATCGCCGGATAGCGTCCACGCTCTGCAATGGCGCGCTCCATGACGATGTGACCATCGAGAATCCCACGCACGGCGTCGGCGATCGGCTCGTTGTGGTCGTCGCCGTCGACGAGCACGGTGAAGAGGCCCGTGATGGAGCCTGGCGATCCGACCGGACCGGGCCCGGCGCGTTCCAGCAAACGCGGCAGGTCTGCGAACACCGAAGGCGTGTACCCCTTCGTGGTCGGCGGCTCGCCCGCTGCAAGACCGATCTCGCGACCCGCCATCGCGTAGCGCGTGACGCTGTCGAGCAGGAGCAGCACGTCCTTGCCTTCGTCTCGGAAGTGTTCGGCGACGGCGCACGCCTGTTCGGCGGCGAGCCTGCGCCGCGCGGCCGGCTCGTCCGAGGTAGCCACGACGACGACGGCGCGACGCCGCCCCGCCTCGCCCAGTGTGTCTTCGATGAACTCGCGCACTTCGCGACCACGTTCGCCGATCAGCCCGATGACGATGACGTCGGCTTCGGCCCCCCGCGACAGCATGGAGAGCAGCACGGACTTGCCGACGCCGGAGCCGGCGAAGATGCCCATCCGCTGCCCGCGACAGACGGCGGCGAAGATGTTGAGCGCGCGCACGCCGAGATCGAGACGCGATCCCACGCGGCCACGACCATGCGCGGCGGGCGGCGGCGCACGCACTGGACGCGCGTGCAAGCCTTGCGGCAGCGGCCCCTTGCCATCTACCGGATCGCCGAACGCATCGATGACACGACCGAGCCAGGCGTCGCAGGGACGCGTCGTGGGCGTAGCGCCATCGAACAGCACGCGCGCGCCGGGGCGAATGGAGTCCACTGCGTCGAACGGCAGGAGCAACGCCCGCGATCCCTTGAAGCCGACGATCTCCGCGCGCGTCGACCGCGCACCCTCGATCGTCGCGCGCTCGCCGACGACGAGCGCTTCAGAGGGCCCCGTGGCTTCGATCAGCAGACCGTTCAATCCTGCGACGCGTCCCGAGAACGCGCGCGGGTCGAGACGGTCGATCTCGTCGATGGCGGAAGCGAAAACTGACGGCACGATCTGGATTTCAGTCAGAATGATTGAGCGGGGATTAAAGCGGCGACGGCGGTCGGACTCGTTCTCGCTGCATTCTCCCAATATTTTTTCAGCGATCACGTTCGAGGCCCGAAATGAGAACGTCCTGCGCACCGCAAGTCGTTTCGGAGCCGTTCGCGGAAAAATCGTGGTTAATGAGCGGTTATCGACGATGTGTTGATGTTTCGGCGTCGAAATCGTCCCGTGCAGAGTCAGATTCTCGCCTCCTCCAAGCAACTATTTACACCGATGACGAACAGATTCATTGCCGCGTTAACGACTTAGATACTGAAAGTAACGAATCTAAGGGTTAACTGGTGCGCGGGGCTGCGCGGATTTTTGCGGACTGGAGCGGGCGATGCGGGTTCTTCTGATCGAAGACGATAGCGCCACGGCGCAGGGTATTGAGCTGATGCTGAAGTCGGAAGGCTTCAACATCTATTCGACCGACCTCGGCGAGGAAGGCATCGATCTCGGCAAGCTGTATGATTACGACATCATCCTGCTCGACCTCACCCTGCCCGACATGCACGGCTACGACGTGCTGAAGCAGCTGCGCCTGGCGCGGGTGAACACACCGATCCTCATCCTCTCCGGCAACGCCGACATCGACGCCAAGGTCCGCGGCCTCGGCTTCGGCGCCGACGACTACATGACCAAGCCCTTCAACAAGGACGAATTGGTCGCGCGCATCAACGCCATCGTCCGTCGCTCGAAGGGCCACGCGCAATCGGTCATCAAGACCGGCGACGTCATCGTGAACCTCGATGCAAAGACCGTCGAAGTGAACAGCCAGCGCGTTCACCTGACGGGCAAGGAATACCAGATGCTGGAGCTGCTCTCGCTCCGCAAAGGCACCACGCTCACGAAGGAAATGTTCCTGAACCACCTCTACGGCGGGATGGACGAGCCGGAACTCAAGATCATCGACGTCTTCATCTGCAAGCTGCGCAAGAAGCTCGCTGCGGCCACGGGCGGCGAGCACAACATCGAAACAGTCTGGGGTCGCGGCTATGTGCTGCGCGACCCGCAGGAGATCGCCGCCGTCGTCGCGGCCTGACCGCAAAGTTCCTTTCAGATTGCCCGAATTGGGTCCAGCAGGCCGGGGAAACCCGGCCTGTTTGCGCTTGCACAGACCCGCCATGACAATTTAGTGAAGACTTCGGGGAAGGTTGCAGGGCTGTCATGGCGGACGAAGCGCGCATCACCGCGCTGATCATCGACGACAATGCGCACATGCGCTCGATCCTGATCACGCTGCTGCATGCCGTGGGCGTGGACGAAACGCGCCAAGCGTCGGACGGCGGCGAAGCCATGTCCATGCTGCTGCTCTGGCAGCCCACGTTCATCGTCGTCGACCAGAACATGCAGCCCATGAACGGCACCGCGTTCGCGAGGCAGCTGCGCTTCGCGCGCGACAATCCCTGCAGCGATGTGCCGATCATCATGCTGACCGCGCACACCGAGCGCGCCATCGTGGAGACTGCGCGCGACGCGGGCATCGACGAGATCCTCGCCAAACCGATTTCAGCCAAGGCGCTGATGCAGCGACTGAACGCCATCATGAACGAGCGTCGCCCATTCGTGCGCGCAGGGACGTACGTCGGGCCCGACCGACGGCGCAGGCGCAAAGGCGATCGGGGCTACTACGGTCCCAAGCGGCGAATCGACGACCGCAAGGACGACACCTACGATCTTGACTGAAGTGCGTTAGCGGAAGCCGCCGCGAATGGCGCCTTCGCTCGGCACGGCGGAGGCAGCGGTGACGATCGCCTGCCCGCGCGGCGCCCCGCGCAGCTCCGCCTCGCGCTGATGCGCCACGCGCAATGCATCGATGCGATCACGCTCGACCTTGAAGGTCGCAAGTTCCGCCGCATTGAGATTGCGCCCCGTGGGTACGCGCAGGCGCATGGGATTGGTCTGCTGCCCGCGTAGCAGCACTTCGTAGTGCAGGTGCGGGCCCGTCGAGCGGCCAGTGGAACCTACGTAGCCAATCACCTGTTGTTGTCGCACGCGCACGCCGGGACGCACGCCGCGACCCATGCGCGACATATGCGCGTACGCGGTTTCGTAGCCGTCTGTATGACGAATGCGCACGTAGTTGCCGTAACCGCCGTTGTAGCCGGCCTTCACAATGACGCCGTCGCCCGCCGCCATGATCGGTGTGCCGCTCGACGCGGCGAAGTCCGTGCCCTTGTGCAGCGCAGAGTAGCCGAGGATCGGGTGGCGGCGGAAACCGAAGCCCGACGACAGCCGCGCGCCGTTGATCGGCGTCTTCATCAGGAACTTGCGCGCGCTCTTGCCGTCAAAATCGTACCAGTCGACCTCGCCTTCGCTGGCGCGCTGGAACCGGTAGTATTTCCTGGGCTGGCCACGCACGTCCATCGACACGAACAGCAGATTGGCGACCTTCACGGTCTGCCCCTCGTCATCGCGAAACCGCTCAAACACAACTTCGACTTCATCGCCGGGATGAACGTCGCGCTGAAAATCGATGTCGTAGGCGAAGATGTCGGCCACCTGACGGACGATGACTTCAAGCTGTTCGTTGCCGTTGGCGATGGTGTTCGAGAGGCTCTTGTCGACAGAGGCGGCGATGCGCGTCACTTCGAACGTGAGCGGCATGAGCACTTCGCGCGCGTGAAAGCCGCCGTCGAAGCTTCTATTGACAGTTATGGCAGCACCGGGCTCGGAGCGAAACGCCAGGCCCGCAAGCCGGGCTTCGGCCCCGTTGCTTTCGAAATAGACCTTGATGATCTGCCTTGGCCGCAACTTGCGTCCGTCGAACATGTCTGAGACGCTGGCGAGCAGAGCGTTGGCCTCGGTCGGCCGCGCGCCGGCGCGATTGATCGCCATCGCGAGCGTTTCGCCGCTGGCGATCTCGACCTCCCGCTCCTCGCGCAGACCTACAGCGCCGGTGAACGCTACATGTTCGGCGACGATCGCCTGCGCTTCGGCTTCCGCCGCCAGACGCGCCCGCAGCTCGGGACTTGCGTTGCCCGGGAAGCCGCCGATCGCCCACAGCCCCACGGCCGCCGCCGCCACAGCCAGCGCCGGCCAGCGCAGGCCGCGTGGCCACGATCCCAGTACCATTGGGCCCGCGCCCGCGATCATGCAGTGAGCATTCGTGACAAGACCGTAAGTTTCCAGAGGTCGAGCGACCGTATCATCCCATGATCGGCCAGATTACTTAAAAACCTTCATGACCGTTTCAGTCACTTCGTCCATGACTGAACCCGATTTATGAAACGCTTCTTAGCATTCAGGGCGGTAAGACCCGCGAAACCATGGCTTTAAAGCGCGCACCCGCGAGGGTCAAACCGGCAACCGCCAAATGGGCCCAACCGGTCGCGGGAAGCCTATGAAGGAACCGACCCAGCCTGAACGGGTCCCCACCCGGCGCCGGCTTCGGCTCGCGGTGGGCGTGGCGGGCGTCTCCATCCTCGCGGCGGCCGGCGCGGCCTGGTTCTTCCGCATGCCGCTGGCCGACCAGTTCGCCCGCGACGCCTTGGCGGGCATGGGGCTCGACGCCGATTTCGAGATTTCGCGGCTCGATCTGGGCGGGGCCCGGCTGACTGCGGTCCGCGTCGGTCCGGAGAACCGTCCGGACGTCGTCGCGCAAACCGCAGATCTCCGGATCGGCTGGGGGCTGACCGGCCCCAAGCTTGTGGGGGTGCGGCTTGTTGAGCCCGCACTCCGGGTGGCGATCTCGGAAAAGGGTGTTTCGCTCGGCTCGTTGGACCATATCCAGAGCGTCGGCGACGCAGGCGCCGGACGCCTGCCGGACATGACCATCGAGATCATCGACGGCCGCGCCCTCGTCTCCACGCCCTACGGCGTCATCCCGGCGACGGTCTCCAGCAAGGGTCGGCTGACCCGGGATTTCACGGCGGCGGCGGACATCGCGCCGACGACAGTGCAGTCGGCGGCGGGCAAGCTGGAGGGCGTGCGTCTGTCGGTGCGTGCTCGCACCGAGGGCGGCTCCTTGCTGGTCGACGCCGAAGGCGCCCTCGCTGGGCTGGACTCGCAGGAGGCGCGGGCGCGCGCGCTGAGCATCAGCGCTTCCGCCGCCATACCGCGCGAATTTCGCGGTGCGACGGTATCGCTGCGCGGCGCGGCGGCCGAACTCGGCGCAGGCGAACATGGCGCCGCCGGCGTGCGGCTCCAAGCCAGTCTCGATCCCGCCGCCGACAAGCGCTGGCGCATGCGCGGGCTGCTGACCGCCGACGCGCTTTCTGGCCCGAGCATCGGCGGCGCGGCGGCGCGCGTGACGGTGAACGCTGCAGGAGACTTTTCCGAGGCCGCCGGCGAGTGGACGCTGCGCGCCGACAGGTTGCGCGCCACGCGCCTGGATGCATCGCGCGTCAGCGGCGACGGCGCCTTTGCGTATGACGGGGATTCAAGCGACGGCGCCGTGTTCTCAGCGACCGGTTCTGTCACGCTGCCGGAAGCCGGTCTCGACGCGCAGGGGCGCCGTGATGTGCTGCAGTCCGTCCCGACGCTCGCGGGCTCGCCACTTGGTTCGCTCTTTGGATCCGGCCGCGCGGCGCTCGATCGCGCGCTGACCAAATTTGCTACCGCCGCCACGCTGCGGCTCGACTGGCGCGGCGGCAACGGTCGCCTCACCTTCCCCGGCCCGCTGACGGTTCAGGCTGCGAGCGGCGCTGTCGTCACCGCCACGCCAATCGAGAACGGACGCCCTGCACTGTTGTTGCTTCTGCCTTCCGGCGAAGCGAGCGGCGGCGTGCGCATCGCGATGGAAGGCGGCGGCCTGCCCGCGGCGACGCTGGCGGTGAACACCTTCGCGTTCGCCAACGCGCGGATGCAAGCGGACGGCGCGGTGCGCGTCGCGAACTGGCGGGCCAATGGCGGGCGCCTCGACCTCGCCAGCACACGTTTTTCGCTGAAGGGCGAAAATGGCAAAGGTTCTTTCTCGCTCGATGGCGCTGTCGCCATGGATGGCGCTACGGATGCGTTCAGTCTGCGGGACCTGCGGGCGCCACTGAAGATCGACGCCACGTGGGGCGGCGGCTATCGCATTGTGCTGCGCGACGGTTGCACGCCGATCGACGAAGGCGCGATCGGCATACCCGGACACATCCTTGAAGGTCGCCGCATCGCGCTGTGCCCCGGCCCCGGCGGCGTGCTGATGGGCGAAGACGCGGCTGGTCGCATGTTCGGCGGCTTCACCGTCGACGGCGCGACGTTCAGCGGGCGCACCGACGACAGCACGCGCAAACCGGTCTCCATCGCCGCGCAGCGCATAGAAGGCCGTTTCGTCGGCAGGAACGCGGATTCACATCTCGAGATTTCCGCGACCAATCCCGCCTATGCCGTCGACTTTGCGCCAGACCGTCGCATCCGCTTCGCCGGCGCATTGCTCACGGCGCGCACCGAACGCGGCGGTCGCGTGGGCGGCGCGTTGACAGGCGGCGTGTTTGAAGACCCTGCTGTGCCTGCGAACGTCTCCGAGATCGCTGCTCGCTGGACCTCCGGATCGGAGGGCGGCCGCAACGTCGTGCGCCTCATCGATGGCGTCGCCACGCTCAGCGACAAGAAGCCCATCGACGGCGCGCCGGTTCCGGCGGCGCCCGCGGCCGCCGCCGCTGTCACGCCAGATACCGCGCGCGCCATGACAGCCGCCGCCGAGACGACGGTGCGACCCGCCTGGATCCCGCGCTTCAATCCCGTGCGCGTCGGTGATCTCGACGCCACGCTCATCGGCTCGAAGATCGACGCCACCGGCGTCATCGACCTCATCACCGGCGACCGTCGCCTCGCGGCGCTGACCGTGCATCACGATCTGAAAGCCGGCGAAGGCATCGCCGACATCGACAACGCGGCGCTCGTCTTCAACGACAAGCTCGACCTCTTCGAAATCACTGAACTCGCGCGCGGCGTCGTCGATGGCGTCACCGGTCCCGTCGCCATCGACCTGCGCGCCGCGTGGGACAACGACGGCATGAAGACCGGCGGCCACGTCATCCTGTCGGACGTGAACCTCAATGCCGCCGCGCTTGGGCCGGTCACGGGCCTTTCCGGCGACATCGCGTTCAACGATCTCGCATTGATGACAACGCCGCCCGGACAGACGCTCACCGTCAAGCGGCTCAATCCCGGCGTCGTCGTCGAAGACGGCGTCATCAACTTCCAACTGCTCGGCGCCGATCGCGTGCGCATGGAATCTGCCGCCTGGCCGTTCGCGGGCGGACGCCTCTCCGTCGATCCGCAGGACGTCATCATCGGCGACGACGACTTCCGCATGACGCTCACCCTGCGCGAAGTCGATGTCGCGCGCTTCCTGCAGCAGCTTGAACTCAAGGACCTGACCGCGACCGGCACGGTGGAGGGTTCCTTCCCGCTCATCTTCAACCGCGAAGGCGGCGCCATCGACGGCGTCGGCATGCTCCGCGCGGCGCCCGGCGGCGGCACTATCAGCTACACCGGCAACGCCGGCACCGGCCTTGTCGGCGCGCCGCAGATCGCCTTCGAGGCGCTGCGCAATTTCCGGTACGACGACCTCGTTCTCGAGCTTGCCGGCAAGCTCGACGGGGAACTCGTCACCGCCATCCGGTTCAACGGCACCAACCAGGAGCCCGTCGACGTCGTGACTGGCCCGATGGCCGCGCCGATCCCCGGGCTGGGCCGAATCCGGGCGACGGGGCTGCCGTTCAAGTTCACGGTTTCTGTTCGGGCCCCGTTCAGACGGCTCATGCAGACTTCGGACGGAATCAATGACGCCCGCCCCCTCGTCGACGAGGCGATACGGAACGGGACCGTTGACCCCGCCCCGCAACCGCCCAAATAAGGGCGGACTGACAGGACGGACTTCAGGCGAGAGGAAACGACATGGGCCGTATCGATACGACCGCGCTGGCCGCCATGGCCGCGCTCGCCGGGCTCGCCGCCTGCACCCCGACCGTCCGGGTCGAGGTGCCGGACAAGCCGATCGAGATCAATCTGAACGTCAACATCCGCCAGGAAGTGGTCGTACGGCTGGAGCGCGACGTCCAGGAGACGCTGCGCCAGAACGCGGACATCTTCTGATGAAAGGACATCGCGCCATGACTTCGCGCCTCTTCGTCGCCGCTGCGTTTGGCGCACTTGTGCTCGCCGTGACCGGCCCCGCCCTCGCCATCGAGGATCCGGTGCTCAACACCGCCATCACGGAGCAGAAGATCGGCGAGACCGCTGACGGCTACCTCGCCGCCGTGGACGGCGCCTCGGTAACTGCGGACGCCCGCGCGCGGATGGATCAGCTCAATCTACGTCGCCGGGCGACCTATACCGAACGCGCGCAGACCAACAGCGTCAGCGTCGAAGAGTACGCGCGCTCGTTCGCGTGCACCCTGCTGGTCAAGAACACGCCGGCCGGCGCGTCCTACCGCGACCAGGGCGGCAGCTGGCGGCGCAACACCGGTGTGGTCACCCAGCCCTCCTACTGTCCGCGGTGAAGACTGCCGCGCTCGTCGCTGCGCTCGGCGCCATCCTCATCGGGGCGGTCGTCGCGATTGTGATGGCATGGCGGAGCGCGCACGTAGAGATCAGCGTCTTCGGCTGGGTCGTGATCGGCATAGGCGCCGTGCTGGCGATCGCGCTGGGCGGAGGTCTGATGGCGCTCTCCTTCTTCAGCGCACGGCGCGGCTACGACGACCGACTGAACGAACAGGACCCAGAGACCTGACACGAATCGGCGGCGCTCGCCTCGAATCGGATAAGGCTTGCTCCCTACGCTTGAGGGTTATCCCTATGATCGAAGGTCCGCGCCTGGCGGCGCTTGTCGCGTCGCGTGTCTGTCACGACATGGCGGAACCCATGAACGCCCTCATCCAGGGCCTCGACATGCTCAAGGAGAACGACGCCGCCGGCAAGAACGCCGACGCCATCGCGCTCATGGAGCACGGTGTCGCCAAGGCCTGGGCCAAGCTCGAATTCTTCCGCTTCGCATTTGCGGGCGGGGGCGCGGCCGGCGGCGAGGGCGATGCGCGCCTCGACGAAGCCAAGGCGATCGCGGAAAAGCTCTACGGCTCCCTGAAGGCCGCGCTTGAATGGAAAGCGCCGGCCACCGCCCTCCAGCGCGGCGCGCTCAAGGTGTTCATGAACGTCCTTCTCATCGCCAACGAATGCCTGCCGAAAGGCGGCGTTGTGGTGGTGGATGCTGGCGCGGGCGAAAATGGCGCGGAGATCCGTGTCACCTGCACCGGTCAGCGCACGGGCGTGCGCCCGGCGACTCTTGCGGCCCTGCGCGGCGAGCTGCCGGAGGACGGCTATCCCGGCCCCGTGGTGCAGCCCCTGCTCACCGGCATTCTCGCGCGCCAGGCCGGCGTCGAGATCGTCGCGCAGACGGGCGAAGGCCATGTGGTCCTCGTCCTGCGATCTCCGCACTTCAAGATTGTCTGACCCGCAAGGGCGGCGACCCTCAACACGCCATTAACCAAAAGGCAAAGCCTGCGGTCGCATCGTGACGCGTGCGGGCGCGCGATTCGTCGCGCCCATTGCGAGGATTCAATGAAGACCTGCCTCGTCGTCGACGACAGCCGCGTGATCCGCAAGGTCGCGCGCCGCATTCTCGAAGACCTCGCTTTCCACGTCGAGGAAGCCGGCGACGGCCTCGAAGCGATGGCCGCGTGCCGCAAGGCGATGCCGGACGCCATCCTGCTCGACTGGAACATGCCGGTGATGAGCGGCATCGATTTCCTGCGCCAGCTGCGGCGCGAACGGGGCGGCGACGCACCGATCGTGGTGTTCTGCACGACGGAAAACGACGTCGAGCACATCTCTGAAGCCATCAAGGCCGGCGCCAACGAATACATCATGAAGCCGTTCGACGGCGACATCCTGCAATCGAAGTTCATCGAGGCCGGCATCCTGACGCAAGAAGCCGCATGAGCATGCTGCCGGACGCGGATTTTGTCTTCATCGCCCGCGAGGTGAAGACACGCTCGGGCCTCGTGCTCGACGCGGAGCAGGCTTACCTGATCGAAACCCGGCTTTCGCCGATCGCACGCCGCGAAGGTCTCGCGAGCGTCGCTGAACTCGCGACAGCCGCGCGCCTGCGTCGCGATGAGCGCCTCATCTGGCAGATCACCGATGCGCTGCTGACCAGCGAAACGACCTTCTTCCGGGACCGCGCGCCGTTCCAGACCCTGCGCAATCAGGTCATCCCCGAACTACTGCGCGCGCGCGGCGGCGAAAAGCTCCGCATCTGGTGCGCGGCGTCTTCCACCGGCCAGGAGCCCTTCTCGATCGCCATGATGATCGACGAGATGCGCGCCGAAGGTCGTGGCGGCGATATCGAGATCGTGGCCACCGACATTTCCGAGCGCGTTCTGGAGAAGGCGCGTGCGGGGCTTTACTCGCAGTTCGAGGTGCAGCGCGGTCTGCCGATCGCCATGCTGCTGCGCCATTTCGAGAAAGCCGGCGAACTCTGGCGCATCGCCGATCGCATCCGCGCCATGATCCGCTTCCAGCGCTTCAACCTGCTCGACGACATCAAGCCGCTCGGACGCTTCGACATCGTTCTGTGCCGCAACGTGTTTCCCTACTTCGACCCCGCCACCAAGCAGGCCACACTGGAGAAGATCGCCGCGCAGATGAGCGACGACGGCGTGCTCCTGCTCGGCGCCGGCGAAACCACCGGAAACGTCACCGACGCGTTCGCCGCCAACGGTTTCGGCGCCGGATTTCACACGCGCAACATCGCCGCCCGCGCCGCCGCTTGACGGACAAACAAGCGAAACGGGTTTGCTTGACGGCGCGGAGCCACTAGGCAAGGCGTTCGTCTGGCCGGGAACTCGTCGTCATGCTCAAGACACTCAGCGCGCGCGTTCTCATTGCGCTTATTCTCGGCCTTGGCGTGGGCGCCTGGCTGCGTGCGGCGGGCTCGCCGGATGTGATTGCGGCGGCAAACGTGGTGGAGTCGCTGGGCGAGCTATGGCTCAACGCACTGCGGATGACAGTCGTGCCGCTCATTTTTGCGATCCTCGTCACCGGCATCGCCTCCATCGCGGATGCGGCGTCCACGGGGCGCCTCGCGGTGCGCGCGCTGACGCTCTTCACGGTGCTGATCTTCGCCGCCGCAATCTACGCGACCTTCGCCGTGGAAGGCCTGCTCGCGCTGTGGCCGATCGACCGCGCCGCCGCCGACGCCTTCATTGCCGGCGTCAGCGCACCCGATCTCGCGACGTTGAAGCCGCCGGGTCTGGGCGACTGGATCAAGGGACTGGCGCCGTCCAATCCCATCAAGGCTGCCGCCGAAGATGCAATCCTGCCCCTCGTCGTGTTCGCCGTCTTCTTCGGCTTCGCCGCCACGCGGCTGGAGGCCGGCCTGCGCGAACCGCTGGTGAACTTCTTCCGCGCGGTGGGCGAGACGATGATCGTCATCGTGCACTGGGTCCTGCTGGCGGGTCCGATCGGCGTGTTCGCCTTGTCGCTTGGCGTGGGTCTGCGCGCCGGCATCGGAGCCGCCGGCGTGCTGGCGCAGTACGTAGCGATCGTTTCTCTGGTGACGATCGGCGTCATCCTCATCGCGTATGTGCTGGCGGTCGTGCTGGCGCGCGTGCCGTTGCCGAAATTCCTGCGCGCCATGGCGCCGGTGACGGCCGTGGCGTTCTCCACGCAATCTTCCCTCGCCTCCCTGCCCGCCATGTTCGAGGCGTCGCGCGGCGCGCTCGGCATTCCGGCGCGCATCACCGATCTCGTGCTGCCGCTGGCGGTGGCGGTGTTCCGCTTCACGAGCCCGGTGGCGAACCTCGCGGTCGCGTACGTGATCCTGCACCTCTACGGCATCGAACCGACGGTCGCGCAGATGATCACCGCGATCGTGGTGAGCTTTGCGGTCAGCGTCGCGGCGGTCGGCCTTCCTGGGCAGGTGTCGTTCATCGTGTCGATGGCCCCGATCTGCGTAGCGCTCGGCGCACCATTGGAAATCCTCGGCATCCTGATCGCCGTCGAAGTGGCGCCCGACATCTTCCGCACCATCGGCAACGTCACCGGCGACGTGATGGCGACGGCTGCGGTGCACCGCCGTTCCGCTGCGGACACTTTACCTCCAGCATAATTGCGCCTGTGATGCCGCTGGACGAATGGACCGCCAGACGCCCAGCGCCGGAGGATCGCTCATGACCAATCTCGCCGACTCCATGCCCTTCTCGAAGCTCATGGGTGTCGAGATCACGGAGTCCTCGAGGGAACGGGTCGTCGGCACGCTCGTCGTGCGCGAGGACCTGTGCACCGCAGGCGGCATCCTTCACGGCGGTGCGATCATGGCCTTTGCCGACACGCTGGGCGCGATCGGCGGCTTCCTCAATCTCGAACCGGGCACGCGCACCACGACGCTCGAGAGCAAGACGAACTTCCTCGGCCCCGCTCCCGTCGGCATGACCGTCACTGGTGAAACCACGCCCGTGCACATCGGCAAGAAGACGTCGGTCTGGTCGACGCGCATCACCAACGACAAGGGCAAACCCATCGCCCTCGTGCTGCAGACGCAGATCACGGTGTAGCAAGAAAAAGCCCCGCTCCTTGCGAAGCGGGGCTCATCCTTGAGCGTCCTTGGGGACGACTACTTCTTCTCAGGCGCGGTTGTCGGCGCGGGCGTCGCGGTGCCGATCGGCGGCGCATCGGCGGCCTCCGGCGCGACCGTTCCCGCAAGCGCGGGCAAACGCGCCGCGATCACTTTCGGCGGGCCGGCGAAGTGCTCGCTGGCGATCAGCCAGGCGCCGTCCGCCTGCTTCTGGATTACCTGCAACACGCGGAAAACCTGCCAGGTTGCGCGCGTGCCCTTCTTGTAATCGAGCGTGAAGACCGACGTGGTGACGATCGTGTCCGCGTCGAGAATCTGGGTCTCGCCTGCATTGGGAACGGGTTGTCCCTGCAGTTTTGCGTATTCCGTCACGTCGGCGAGAATGCCCGCCGGCGTTTTGATGATGTCGTTGGTGGACGTGGACAGCATGACAGCGCCCGGCGCATAGAGCGCGGCGACTTGCGCCGGATCGTTGGATGCGTAGGCGGTGTCGAACTTTGCGATGATCGCCGTCGCTTCCTCCGGCGTCGGCGGCGCGGCAGCCACGGGCGCGACAGGCGCTTCGGCCTTCTGCGACAGGCCGATCTGGTCGCACGCCGTGAGCGCGAGCATGGCCGAAGCCGCGAGCAACAGTTTCATCTTCATGGGTCTTCCCTCCTGATTGCGGCGCGAACGCCGCCCCTCCACTATTTTCTCAGTGACGCTCGACGCAAAGGGCGATGCCCATGCCGCCGCCGATGCACAGCGTCGCGAGGCCCTTCTTCGCGTCGCGACGCTTCAGTTCGTAGAGCAGCGTGGTGAGAATGCGCGCGCCGGACGCGCCGATCGGGTGACCGATGGCGATGGCGCCGCCGTTGACGTTCACGATGTCGGGATCCCAGCCCATGTCCTTTGTCACCGCGAGCGCCTGCGCCGCGAAGGCTTCGTTGGACTCCACGAGATCGAGATCCTTGACCTTCCACTTGGCCTTTTCCAGCGCGCGCTTGGACGCCGGAATCGGCCCCGTGCCCATCAGCGCCGGATCAACGCCGCAGGACGCCCACGACGCGATGCGCGCAAGCGGCGTGAGGCCGCGCTTTTCGGCTTCCTTTTCAGTCATCAGCACGAGCGCGGCTGCGCCGTCGTTGATGCCGGATGCGTTCGCCGCCGTGACCGAGCCGTCCTTCTTGAAGGCCGGCTTCAGCTTGCCGGCGTCGGCGAGCGTGGCGCCGGCGCGGATGTATTCATCACGATCCACCGTCACGTCGCCCTTGCGCGTGGAGTAGGTGACGCGCGCGATCTCGTCGACGAACTTGCCGGCTTTCTGCGCAGCTTCGGCCTTGTTCTGCGACGCCGTGGCGAAGGCGTCCTGCGCCTCGCGCGTGATCTGCCACTTCTCGGCGACGTTCTCGGCGGTGATGCCCATGTGGTAGCCGTAGAAGACGTCCGTCAGGCCGTCGCGGATCATGGTGTCGGCGAGTTCGAGCGGGCCCATCTTCGTGCCCGCGCGCAGATACTGGCAGTGCGGCGAGAGCGTCATGTTCTCCTGCCCGCCCGCAACGACGATGTCGGCGTCGCCATTGGCGATCTGCTGGTAGCCGGTGACGACTGCACGCAGGCCCGAGCCGCACACCTGGTTGAGGCTCCACGCCGGGGCGTCGTCAGAGACGCCCGCCGCACGGCTCGCCTGGCGGGCGGGGTTCATGCCCTGGTTGGCCGTCAGCACCTGCCCCAGAACGACCTCCGACACATCCTTGGCGTCCACGCCAGCGCGTTGCAGTGCGGCCATGATCGCGGCCTTGCCCAGTTCGTGGGCCGGCACGGCGGAGAAAGCGCCATTGAACGAACCGACCGGCGTGCGCGCGGCCGAGGCGATGACGATGCTCATGTGGTTCGCTCCGGTATGGTGAATTCAGCGGGGGCAGTAGTGCAACACGGCGCGCGTGAAGGGAAGCAGTCCCAGATCATATCGCGCTGCAGCGGAGCGACCTTGCATTGCGGCGCCTGAAAGGCGACGCTCGCGTCAACAACAATACGGCGACCGCGCCGCAAGGAAACCGCCCGTGGCTGACGAGACCCCAAAAGACGCTCCCAACATCCACACGGATGCACCGACGGGCGCGAACGTGATCATCAAGAAGTACGCGAACCGGCGGCTCTACAACACGTCGACCAGCGCCTACGTCACCCTCGACCACCTCAGCGAAATGGTGCGGTCGGGCGTGGACTTCACGGTGCTGGACGCCAAGACCAACGACGACATCACCCGCAGCGTGCTGACCCAGATCATCTTCGAAGAAGAGAGCAAGCAGGGCCAGAACCTGCTGCCCGTCCAGTTTTTGCGCCGCCTGATCCGCTTCTATGGCGACAGCATGCAGGGCTTCCTGCCGGCCTATCTGGAAATGAGCATGGAGCGCTTCGCCTCCGCGCAGGACCAGTGGCGCGGCCAGATCTCCAAGTCATGGGTCGGCAAGAGCCCGCTTGGGGGCCCGATCGCCGCCTTCGAGGATCAGGCCAAGGCCAACATGGCGATGTTCGAGCAGGCCATGCGCCTGTGGGCGCCCTTCGCGGCGCAGACCCCGCCCCCGCCGCCGCCTACGGCTGCCGACGATCCCGACGCCGACATCGGCGATCTGAAGCGGCAGATGGAAACGATGCAGCGCCAGCTCGACCAGCTTTCGGGCAAGCGCAAGCCCTGAGGCGTCCCGTTCTGGACGCTCCGTTGCCTAATCCTGCGTGAACCATTGGCCCGGCGGTTGCATCGCAGGGCTCATGGACCCGCGCCAGCTCTCCGCGTCCGATGGTAAACGACGTTTCGGCCGCCGGGCCGGCGACGCCAACCTGCGGACGCGGCTCTATGCGGCGACATTCGTGGCGCACGTGGCGGGGCTTTCCCTGCCCCGGCAAGGCGGCCTCGGCGCCTACACGATCAGCGAGCCCCAGGCCCCCAAGGGCCTCGTCGCCGACAAGAAAGCCTGAGCCATGCTGACCTGGTCCCTCGCCCGCCTCCTCGACTTCGCCATCGCCTTCACCATCGGCATGGTTCTCGGCTGAGCGCTGATCTAGATGTCTCCCACGGGAGACCCTGATGCATTTCGAACTCGACGAAGATCACCGCATGATCGCCGACCTCGCGGCGCGGTTCGTGCGCGATCACATGATCCCGCTCGAGGGCGCCGTGCTGGCGCGCGACGCCGCCGGCGAGGGCGCCGACCCCACGCACGAGGAGCGCAAGGGCCTCGACAAGGCGGCCAAGGACATGGGCCTCTGGGGTCTCGATGCGCCGGAGGAAATGGGCGGGGCTGACCTGCCGTGGGTGGCGCTGGTGGCGGTCAACGAACAGATGGGCCGCACCTGCGTGCCGTATCACCTGAAGCCCGACAGCCCGAACCTGCGCATGCTCATGGCGACGGTGAACGACGAACAGCGCGAACAATACCTCGCGCCCTATGCGCGCGGTGAAACCATTTCCGCCATCGCCATCTCCGAACCCGGCGCGGGCGCCGACCCCGCCGGCATGAAGACCCGCGCGGAGCGCGACGGGAACGGCTGGGTCATCAACGGCCGCAAGATCTGGACGACGCGCGCGGCGGAAGCCGACTTCACCATCGTCATGGCCGTCACCGACAAGGAAAAGGGCGCGCGCGGCGGCATGAGCGCCTTCCTCGTCGACAAGGGCACGCCGGGCTTCAACGTGCTGCGCCGCATTCCCATGCTGGGCGGCGAGTTCACCTACGAAGTCGCGCTGGAAGATTGCCGCGTCGATGCGGGCAAGCTGCTCGGGCCAGAGGGCAATGGCTTCGCACCGATGCAGGTGCGCCTCAACACGCGGCGTCTGCAGATGGCGTGCTGGGGCATAGGCCTCGCGCAGCGGGCCATGGAAATGATGATCGAATACGCGCCGCAGCGCGTTACGTTTGGAGTTCCCTTGTCAGAGCGCCAGACGGTGCAGAACTGGATCGCGGAAGCCGCCACAAAGACACACGCTGCACGGCTGATGGCCTATGACGCCGCGTGGAAGATCGACCAGAAGCGCGATGCCCGCACGGAAGTGTCGATGGTCAAAGCGTTCGGCACCGAACTCGCGTTCGAGACCGTCGATCGCGCCATGCAGCTCTACGGCGCCATGGGCATGACCAAGGAAATGCCGCTGCAGATGATGCAGGCGCAGGCGCGCAACATGCGCATCTACGACGGCCCGACGGAAATCCACCACTGGGTGGTCGCGCGCAACATGCTGGGGCTGAAGCGCTAGGCAGCGCTCACGGCGACGGCGCGGCCGTCTTTTCCTCTACGGGCTCTGGCGCCGCCGGCGGCGGCGTCGTAACTTCCGATGCCGGCTCCGCTGCAGGCGCCGCAGCTTCGGCGGCCGTCTCGGGTTCGGAAGTCACGGCGGATGGCGAAGGCGCCGGCGCGGGCAGGCCCGCCATCCATTGCAGGCCGCCGCCGAAATGGGGATCGCTCTCTGTCCGCCCGCCGACGATCTGCGTGTCGAACTCGCTCCACACCGGCACCGCGTAGGACTGGAACAGGCGCACCGACAAATCCTTGTCGCAGAGATCGCGATCCACGCAGACCTGCAGCGCGTCGTAGAAGTCCACGAAGACGTAGAGGTCGTTGTTGTTCATCTCTCCGCCCTTCTGCATGAAGTCGAAGATGCGCTGGCGGCTCGCGAGCCTCTCGGAGCTGTTGAACATTTCGAAGAGCGCAAAAGTCTGGACGACCTTGCCGTCCTCCATCTTGTCGACTTCCTCGCCGTACTTCGCGAGGCCCATGAAGCCGCCGCCGAAAGCGCCCATGATGCCGACCCACGTTGCGATGATCGCCGACCAGCCGGCCAGGCCCGTGCGCGCCCGCTCGGGGCGATCTTCCGACTTCGACGCCATGTTGCTTCCCCAAACTCTAAGGAGCCCTCGCCCCATTACTTGTGGGTAACACGCGTGGAGACGCGGAGTCTTGAGGTCTCCGATAGACGAGCCTGGCGCTAGCCCTGCCTTCCTTCCCGTCGGCCGCACGACGCCACGCCGACCCGTCATGACCGTTTCCCGAAGCCGTTCGCGCCGCGCCCGTTCGGCGTCACGTTCCGGCGCGATATCCCGCCGTGACGAAAACGGCGTCCACCCGCATCCAATCGAGCCTCCAGCCGTATTTCACCAGTGACCCCGCGCTGCCTCGCGGGGCCTCCAGCCGCAAAGTCCTTGGCGGCGGCGCTCGCGAAACGGGCGCCGCCGCCCCCTTCTTTGCGTCCATCGCACCTCATGGCGCGCGCGCATTGCCCGGACGCAAGGTCGCAGCTAACGTCCGCCCCAATCAAGCAACGTCAGACCCCTAAGGGGTCGGAACGGGGGTCAGGAATGGCAGGTCAAACCAAGCCGAGCGGTCTCGCTCGCATCTTCATCCGCAAGTCTGTGGAGCAGATGCACGCCGAGCACGAACACGGCGAACTGAAGAAATCTCTCGGCGCACTCAACCTGGTGCTGCTCGGCATCGGTTGCATCATCGGCACCGGCATCTTCGTGCTGACGGGCCGCGCCGCCGCCGAATTCGCCGGCCCCGGCATCATGATTTCCTTCGTCATCACCGGCACGCTCTGCGCGCTGGTGGCGTTGGCCTACGCCGAACTCGCCGCCGCCATCCCGGTGTCCGGCTCAGCCTACTCCTATTCCTACGCCTCCATGGGCGAGATCGTCGCCTGGGTGATGGGTCTCCTGCTCGTGCTCGAATACGGCCTTGCGGCGTCCACCGTCGCGGTCGGCTGGTCGGGCTATGTGGTCAGCTTCCTCAGTGATTACGGCATCCATATTCCCGCCGCGCTGCAGGCTGCGCCAGGCGTCGAGGTCAAGGATCACGTCACCGGCGCGGTCATCGGCGTGGGCATGGTCAACCTGCCGGCGCTGATCGCCATCGCCGCTGTCACGCTGCTGCTGACGGTCGGGGTTTCGGAGTCCGTGACGGTCAACAACGTGATCGTTTTCATCAAGGTCGGCGTGGTCGTCGCCTTCATCGTCATCGGCGCGGGGCATGTGAACCCGGAACTCTGGTCGCCGCTGATCCCCGAACAGATCCCGGCCCCGCCGCCCGGCACTGACATGGGTATCGGTGCGCAGATCATGCGCGCCCTTGGCGGCGTGCTGACAGGCGCCGACACCGGGCAGTACGGCGTACCCGGCCTGATCACCGGCGCCGCCACCATCTTCTTCGCCTACATCGGCTTCGAAGCGGTTTCCACGGCGGGCGCTGAATCCAAGAACCCCGCGCGCGACATGCCGATCGGCATCCTCGGCTCGCTGATCGTCTGCACGATCCTCTACATCCTCACCTGCGCGGTGCTGGTGGGCATCGTGCCCTACGCCCTGCTCGACAACCCCGCGCCCATCGCCATGGCGGTGGACCGCATCAACCTGCCCTGGTTCGCGACGGTCGTGAAAGTCGGCGCCATCGCCGGTCTCTCGTCGGTCATGCTGGTGCTGCTCTACGGCCAGACGCGCATCTTCTACACGATGGCGCGCGACGGACTGATCCCGAAGGTGTTCGCCAACGTCCACCCGAAGTTCAAGACGCCGTGGATCAACACGATCATCGTCGGCCTGCTGGCGTGCGGCTTCGCAGGCTTCATGGGTCTCGATGCGCTCGCCAACCTCACCAACGTCGGCACGCTGGCGGCGTTCGCGATCATCTGCATCACCGTGATCTACCTGCGGTTTGCGCGACCCAACATGAAGCGTCCCTTCAACATGCCGCTGCCGGTGATGCTCGTCGTCGCCACGCTCGGCGCGCTGATGTGCGTTTTCCTGCTGATGTCGCTGATGGCGCACACGCCGACGCGCAACTTCTTCCTGATCTATCTGGTCGGGGGCTTTGCGCTCTACTTCGTCTATGGCCTGTCGCACTCGAAACTGGCCAAGGGCGAGACGGTGCTGGGTCACGAGCCGAACCCCGATCTGGGCGCCACCGGCATCCAGAAGGATCATACCAAGGGCTGATCGATCAGCCTGCAAAACGACAAAGGGCGGGGCCTCGCGGCTCCGCCCTTTTTTTGTTTGTTGTGCACCCTCCCCGCGAGCGAGAGTAACGCCGGCCTAAGCCACGCCTACTCTCGGCGCGCCGCCTTCGAGCGCCCTGGACGGCCCGAAGGCCTTGTCCAGCGTGCGCGTTGAATCCTTGGCCAGTTCGATGGCGCGCGTAAGGTGCTGGAGCACTTCCATGTTGTTGGACACCACGTGCTGGGCCTCGGGGCGATCATCCATGGCCACCTTCGAGGAGCGCTTCAGCACGTCCGCGCGGATCGTGGTGAGGATGTCCTCCAGCTTGTAGCCGCCGGGGTTTTCGTCGGAGACGAGGAAACGGGTCATCGAACCCTCCCAATGCTTGGCGGGGGCGTTTGCGCTCCCGGATCGGCCAGTCTAGGCACGTCAGCCTCAAAACTGCGTTAAGGAGCAGATCTTGTCCGTGCAGGCCGTCATCTGGGACTTCGGCGGGGTCCTGACCTCCTCCCCCTTTGAGGCGTTCAACCGCTACGAGGCCGAGCGCGGCATCCCGAAGGACTTCATGCGCCGCGTGAACGCCACCAATCCCGATGCCAACGCCTGGGCCCTCTTCGAACGCGCCGAGATCGACACCGCGCGCTTCGACACGCTCTTTCTCGAGGAAAGCACCGCGCTCGGCCACGCCATCCGCGGCGCCGAGGTATTGCCCCTGCTCTCCGGCGACATCCGCCCGAAAGTGGTGGCAGCGCTCGAAGCGTGCCGCGCAGCGTTCAAGGTCGGGTGCATCACCAACAACGTGAAGACAGGTTCCGGCGCCGGCATGGCCGGCAGCATGGACAAAGCCGAAGCGGTCGCCGCCATCATGGCGCGCTTCCACCACGTGATCGAAAGCTCGAAGGTGGGCCTGCGCAAACCCGATCCGCGCATCTACGCGCTCATGTGCGAGGCGCTCGATGTCGATCCGAAGGCTTGCGTCTATCTCGACGATCTCGGCGTCAACCTGAAACCCGCGCGCGCGATGGGCATGACCACCATCAAGGTGGAGACCGAAGCGCAGGCGCTCGCAGAGCTTCAGGCCGCGACGGGTTTGCCTGTCGCATAAACTGCAGCAAGGACCGGCGCGAAAGCCGGTCCCTGCGCTTTTTCCGGACCACCGTGTCGGCAGGACTTTTCAGTTCTGCGCGAGCGCGAAGCTCTCGTGCCGTTCGCTCGCGGTCAGGTAAGCCTGGCGCACGTGCGCGGGCACGAGTGTCAGGGTGTACTCGATGGTTTCGGCGGCGCACTTGGCGCCATCCATGCGCGTCGCGGCATCAAGGCAGATCTGACGCGCGCCGCGGTCGACGCGCTTCACCAGCTCAGCCTGGTCGGCGGGACGATCGAGGTTGAGATCGGCGATCTGCACGACCACTTGCGGGCGATCCTTGTACGGATCCGAAGCAGCCGCGACGCTGGTCATCGCGCCAACGGCGAGGACGGTTGCGACGAAGATGTTGGCGGTGCGGTTCATGGCGTTTTCTCCTCAGGCTCGTGTGTGGCCTGCTCACGAGATGCAGCAGGCCACAGCTTTGGAGGCGCGCCGATCGGATTACTTCTGTGTCAGCATGAAGCTCTCGCGCCGGTCGCTCGCGGCGGCGAACGCACGGCGCACATGCGTGGGGACGAGGTTGAGTGTGTATTCGACGGTTTCGGCGGCGCATTCGCGGCGTTCGCGGCGCGTCAGTTCAGACGCACAGATCCGGCGCGCGGCGCGCTCGACGCGGCGCACCAAGACTTCCCGATCGCGCGCGTCGGCGAGATCGAGATCGCCAATCTTCACCGTGATGGTCGGGCGATCCTTGTAGGGATCGACGGACGCTTGCGCGGGCGCGGCGACGAAGAAGCTGCAGGCAGCGACGACAGAGATGATGGCGGTGCGGATCATGGGGATGCTCCTCTTCAACGCCCGCATTCAAGCAGGGCTGACGCCGAGGCGCCGTGACGCTCGTCACATGTCGCGCTAGGATGCAAGGAACGGAGAAAACACATGGATCGCACGAAGATCGGCGCCGCCGCAGCGACTGCGCAACTGAAGGGCTGGCAGGTGGCGTCCGGCCGCGACGCCATCGTCAAAGGCTTCAAGTTCGCGGACTTCAAGACGGCTTTCGCCTTCATGACGCGCGTGGCGCTGAAGGCTGAGCAGATGGACCACCATCCGGAATGGTTGAACGTCTACAACAAGGTCGATGTGCTGCTCGCGACGCATGACGCCGACGGCGTCACCGCGCTCGACGTGGAACTCGCGCAGTACTGCGACGAGGCGGCGCGATGAGCTTCGTCACCGTCGAGCGCGCAGGCCGCGTCGCCACTGTCCGCTTCTCGCGCGGCGACGGGCGCAATGCACTGTCGGCGGCATTGATGGCGGAGCTGACCGAAACGGCGCGCACGCTGGCGCGCGACACGACGACGAGCGCGATCATCCTCACCGGCGAGGGCGCGTTTTCGGCGGGCGCGGACCTGAAGGACCCGGCGCAGGCGAAGCGCGCGTCGGCGCCGTTGATCGAACGCCGCGAAATGCTGAAGGCCGGACCCGATCTCTGCGACGCGTGGGAAACACTGGAGCAGACCACCATCTGCGCCATCGAAGGCTTCTGCATCGGCGGCGCGCTCTCGCTCGCCGTCGCGTGCGATTTCCGCATCATCGGCGCGGGCGCGCACCTGCGGCTGCCGGAAGTGCCTATCGGCATGAATATGAGCTGGCGCACGCTGCCGCGTCTGGTCACGCTGATCGGTCCGGCGCGGACGAAGAAACTGACGCTGTTCGGCGAAAAGGTCGGTGCAGAAGAGGCCGATCGCTGGGGACTTGTCGATCTTGTGACGCCGGATGGCGGGACGCTCGACGCGGCGCGTGCGTGGGCGGAGAAGATCGCGGCGCTCCCGCCCGTCGCCGCGCGCATGGCGAAAGCCGGCGTCAACGCCGCCGCGACCGCGCTGCATCGCGCCACCAGCGTCATGGACCTCGACCAGTTCGCGCTGGCCGCCACGACGGAAGATCACCAGGAAGCGATCCGCGCTTTCCTGGGAAAGCGCGCGCCGAACTTCACCGGCGATTGAGCCTCAAGCCCGCAGGATCTTCTCCATCGCCTTGCCCTTGGCGAGTTCGTCGATGAGTTTGTCGAGATAGCGGATTTCGCGCATCAGTGGTTCTTCGACGTTTTCCACGCGTACGCCGCAGACCACGCCTTTTATCAGGTCGCGCGACTCATTCATGCGCGGCGCCTGATCGAAGAAGGCCTCGAACGTCGTCTTCTTCTCGATCTGCTTTTCGAGCGCCTTCTGCGTGTAGCCGGTCAGCCAGCGCACGATCTCGTCGACCTCGGCCTTCGTGCGCCCCTTCTTCTCGGCCTTGGCGACATAGTGCGGATAAACGCTCGCGAAGCTCATCGCGTAGATGCGGTGTGTGGTCATGGGTGGTCGCTCGTCGGTGAGGTTCGTCGCATTCTAGCCCTTCTCCCCCTCGCGGGGGAGAAGGGTATTGCGCTTCTAGAGCGAAAAGTACGAACAGGTAGGGGGACTGCGGAGTTCATTTCCCCTCGCCTTTGGACGCGCCGCCAGAAATCCCTTCATGGCGCGCAAAGCCTGCGCGCTCGCAAACAATAAAAATCACAAAAACAATCCGACCGGGTCGCACCCCCCTGTCACTCTCCCTTCGCCCGTTGAGCAGGAAAGGAGGGGCAGATGCAGAGACAAGCGAAGTTCGACGTTTTCGACATCCCCCTCGCGGGCTTCTGGCGCATCAAGCGCGATGCGAACCTGACGATGGCGCGCGCCGCGTGGACCGCGATCCGTCGTGATCGTGGTTCGCCGGAGGAATTGCTGCGCTGGAATCGTCCGGCGGAATGGGCGCCGTATCTGCTCACGCAGTTGCGGCGCATCGAGAAGGTGCTGTTGTGGACGCTCGCGGTGTGCGCGGCCTACCTGCAGGACGTGGCGATGCCGAAAGCGCGTCCGCACCTGTCGCGAATCACGCGCGTGAGAAAAGCCGAAGACCGCAACGATGGATCGACGTGGCGCGTGTCGTTCGCGACATTGCCACGCATCGGCCTACGCTACGAACGCCACATGAAACTGCCGCCGCCGCCGCGTCGCGAGATCATGCGCACATTAGCGCGGAAACTGGAATCGCTGCGGCGCGTCATCATCGCGCCCGAGCGCGTGGTGCTGAAACTCGCGCGCCGCTATCGCCGCCGCTTCGTGCACATCGGCTGGAAGCCGCCGAAGCGACCGCCGCCCACGGATCGCCGCGACTACTACGAAGACATGGTCGCGGTCTGGGAAGACGCGCGCTTCGAGATCGACGCCGCCGTGCGGCG
>Ga0163148_10000666_pt1 | contig 46634 bp, 20 predicted proteins | sample OliLakLV19MP7P2_FD_148606 | JGI IMG/M metagenome (GOLD analysis project Ga0163148, IMG submission 148606) | Freshwater microbial mat bacterial communities from Lake Vanda, McMurdo Dry Valleys, Antarctica- Oligotrophic Lake LV.19.MP7.P2 | ecosystem: Environmental > Aquatic > Freshwater > Lake >... | reverse complement strand
GCCCGGAACAAACAAAACAGTTAAGACGATGGAGAAAACACTCCCAAAAGTTTTTTGAACCCACTCCATATTTTATATATTTATTTTTTACGTTTTCGTTTCAGCCATCGTTACCACTGCCGACGTGCCGACGTTTAGTAGGCATGATAGGTAGTGGATTGTTCTGCGATTTTATTGGTTTTGACAATTGGTCATTTACAATCTTTCAATTCTTCAACCGCATCATTTAGATTCGACATACCAGCATTCAAGTTATTTATGGCATCTTCTACACTTGATTTAGCCTTTTTTAAATTGAGAAGTAAAGTATCTAAATCATCAGCATTCTCAGCCCTTTTAAGGTATGTATAAGCATAATCTAAATTACTATAAGCGTTGTTGAACTCGGTCTCTGCATCATCGCATTCCGATTCAACATCATCACAGGTTATATCGTTGGCTTCGCTTTCAGCATCGTCTGCCTCTGATTTTGCTGAATTTGCATTATTCTTCGAATCATCAATACTGTTTTTGGCTCTTCTAATATATATTTTTGAATCTTCAAATGTTTCATTTTTGCTTTTCCTCAAATAGGAGTAATAATCTTCAATATTTACAAGCGATGCTTTTGCAAAATCAAACGAATCTTCTATGTTTTCATATACTTCATCTTTTTGACCAAAAGATAAAGTTGAAATTAATGAGAAAAAAACAAACAAAAATATACTGATTTTCATAACTCGGTGATTTTTAAATTGTGTTCATCAATTTCGCTCTCAATGAGTAATTTGATGTGAAGGTTTCAAGCGTTAGATGAAAATTTTGGCTCTTTGACAATTTTAGCGGCAAAAGTTCAGGTAGCCGCAGAGCGGCGAAATATTTGTAGCCTTATAGCCCACCAACCAGGCTTGGAAGTGCAGCGCACCGAAATACATTACGGTGCGCTGCACCTCCAAACCTGGTTTGGTCTGTTTGCTACAAATATTTAGGGGCGCTGCCCCATCTTGAACCAGCAGTAATTATCCAAAAATATAACCGCTAAAATTGTCAAAGAGCCAAAATTTTAAAACGAAAGATATTTATCACTTTTCTTTCTCTCAATCTGTTTTTCATTGTTAAAGCCCAAACCTTTTCTGTATAGTTTGTCAAATAGGTCTGGGGAATGAGGAGTCGTAATTACAATTGAGTCGTCTTTTATTTTATGCTTGTTAAATCTTCCATGTAGAAAATCAGCACAAACTTCCAATTCGTCAGCACATATCAAACCGCCATGGAGCCATTCCCGTAAACTTAAAAAATCGTATAATTTATTTTTGGAGTTTCCACCTAATTTTATGAGAGCAAGTAAAAACACCTCTAAATCATCGATACATACAGACCAGGGAAACGAATCATTTTCATCATCAATATTGAGCAGCAAATCCAAATCGGTTTGGAGTTGCGCAAATCTATCAAGTGTAATAATTATGGAATAGGCGTTTCTGTATTTTTTAGTGTTTATTGAAATGATTTTGTGTTTCTTTTCTAAATCTCTATAAATATTGAGTTCATTATTCCCCAAAAAGTATTTTTTCACTCGGTAGGTTTGGTCGTAGCCTTTTTGTATAACTTCATCAAAGTTAGACTTCAATATTGGATAGGCACGATTAGGGTCTCTTCGTGGTTCATCTCTTTTTGAAGCCTTTGCCTCAATGATTAGAGCAACATTGTCGAATAGAACCAAAATATCCTGTTCATGACCTTCATCCGTATAATAACTTTTAAATATTTGCGCTTTGTCTTTGAAAAAATGTCTGAATATCTCTATAATCTTATTTTCAAGTTCATCTCCTCTTTTTTTATAAAATCTCTCTTTTGTCCTATTATCAGATGTGATTAATTTTATCAAATTGTTGTATATCCCATGTATGATATAGACGTGTGAAAACACTTGGTATTTATTATTTTCAATCTTGAAAATCGGCGTAAATTGCAATTGATTGGGTTCTGAATAATATAAAAAGTCTGTTTCTGCACGAGACAATGTGATGAAATCTAAAAATTTTGCAGCCTTCTCCTCACCAAATTCAGCACTAATTTCATCTTTTGAAAATCTTTTTACTACTCCGCCATCGTGCATGAAGTTGAATAAAGTAGTAAATTGTTCAGGCATGAAATCCATCCACTTATCTGGGTTTATTCCTTTTTCTATCATTTCTTGCCCAAATTCTTCCCAAGTCTGTTGATTTGGCTTGGGTTTCATCACATCGTTTCTTTTTAGGTGATGCAGTTCGTCTATAAAATTGTAGATGTCAATTAAATCTTTAACTGAAATGCCTATTTTGGCAACTATTTCGGTATCAAAAACTGAAAAATATTTTTCAATTCGTTCAATAACTTGCTCCTCATAGTTTAATGGACCTTGATTGAAATAACTCATAAAGGCTGGCATAACTACCTTTCTATTTTCTATCCAATTGTCATTTATTTCTTCTCCTTCTTTGGGGTCAAACATTTGGTCATAACCAACTTCAATGTCATTCAACAACTTTACTATATTGTCCCATTCTTCATTGGAATACTGGATTTCATTTGCACCCTCTGCCGATGTAATATTCAACCCGCCCAAATAAGTCAACTGGCGAAGGGGAGATTTAAGGTTGCCTAACTGGTCTTGCGCTCCCTTTCCAATAAAGTCTATCAAATTGCTCAAATTCCCTAAAAACCAAGAAACTTCATATTTTGAAAGTATGTGTTTAATCTCTTTTGATTTTTCTTCGAGGTCTATTTTCATATTTATGTTTTATTATTTTTTTCTTTAATTTATCGCAGAACTAAGGTTAAACGTCACTCCCCCTATATAAGCCCCATTGCGTGAAAACCCGCTTTGTCATCACTTACCCCAATAGCACCAGTTGCGTGAATCCAACCACATCGGTTGGATTCACGCAACTGGCGACATCGTAAAAGGTGAGGGAGGCCGTGGTTCATGGGCAGTCATTTAGGTGGGCAAATGTAGTATTTAGTTTCAAATCTCCAAGTCATCCAAAGGGCTTTTTATTTTGTCCCAACTTTTTTTGGTGATATGGGTGTATATTTCAGTCGTTTTGCTGCTTTCGTGCCCCAGCAGGTCTTGAATGTACCGCAAGTCAACCCCTTTTTCCAATAAATGTGTGGCGAAAGAGTGGCGCAAGGTATGCACGGTCGCCAAAGGATTGATCTTGGATCGTTCCTTTGCCGCTGTAAAAATCGCCTGTACGCTCCGATCACTGTACGCGCCTCCGTCAGCACCTTCAAACAGCCAATGGACTGGGCGATAATAGGCCATATAAGCGCTCAGCATCGTTTCTGTCTTTCCAGCCAAGATAGTGCACCGATCTTTTTTGCCCTTGCCGTCCCGTACGAAGATACGGTGCTCACTTGCCTGAATATCCGTCAGCCGCAATTTGGTCAGTTCCCCAAGTCGCAACCCGGCAGAGTAAATAAACATCAGGATACAGCGATGTTTGAGGTTGTCAACAGATCGAAGGAGGCGTGTCACCTCGCCCTCAGTCAACACTTGGGGTAATTTTTGTGGCTTTTTCGCTTGTACAAGGCCTTCGACTTTTTCCGATTGCGCCAATACTTCGCAATAAAATATTTTTATAGCACAGGATATCTGGTTCTGATAGGATTCCGTGATGTGTTTCGTGGTGACAAGGTGCATGAGGTAAGCATTGATCTGTTTGCGCGTGATGTCACTTGGCTTGGTGTCGTTGTAGTGCAAGATAAAGTGCCGCAGCGAAGTCTTGTAAGACTTTACCGTGCGCCAACTGTACCGTTTTAGCGTTAGCATTTGCTCCAAAGCCACTATAGCTGCCTCGTAACGGGCAGCGAGGATTTTTTCTGGGGGCCTCTGCCTCCTTTCTGGCTCAGGCAGCCGCTCTGGGATATCATCGGACGGTTGGAAGCCCCACTGCAAGTGATCGTTCGCGAAATACTGCTCAAAGAATCGGAGTGTCAGTTTTGTATAGGGCACCTCCCACACTTTTTGTTCGGCATTCCAGCGCCGGCCATGTATGTTCTTGACCTTCTCAATATGTTGGGGGACTAGATGAAAAGGCAGGTGTAAGGCCAGATAATTGAAGTTGTCGGGGCACATACAGATCCCGATCGTATGCTCAGGGCGGAGTATGTCAGGGTTGGGCAAGGCCAGAAAGCGCCCTTTAGAAACCGTAGGAAATGGGGCGGCCTCTCGCAATGTTTGCCGCAGATTTTCTACCGATGCTATTTGAAAAGGAGGAGTCGGGGCAAATACCGCCTGCTCCCGCTGTTGAATACGCAGACTATCCTTAGCGGAAATTGGGTATGTGACTGGCAGACCTGTTGAATCATCTTGTTCCTCTTTCACAATCTGATAATCAGCAAAAAGCGACTTTAGGGCAGCCCATGCTTCTGGCGTGTACGGTATATGCCAGCATCGAAGGTTCGGCGCCCAGCGGCTGCCTTGTATCTGTTTCATTCGACTGGCCATTGTGCCGTCGTATTCAAGTTGCCGGACGGATATTCGGCTCAAGTTGTCGTACTGAAGAGGGGAGATGAGTAAGTGCATAAGACTATCATTTTCAAATTCGGATACAAAAAAACAAGTATTTTTGATATTAAAAACCTGACAACCAGTTATTTATGAAAATAATCGATGCTAAACGGTTGCTTATCTGATTGCAAACGATTAACTTTGGTACCTCACTAAAAATCCAACCAAATGAAAAACGAATGTCAGCAATGTGGTAAGCCCTTGCACGGGCGTACTGACAAAAAATTTTGTGGCTCAAACTGCAAAAACACGTTCAACTTCGCAAAGCGACGCGACACCCGCAACGAGGTGAAGGAAATAGATGGCTATCTGCACCGAAACCGGGAGATATTGGCCACGCTTATGGGGGAAAGCAAAAAAGAGATGTTCGACCGCGCAGTGCTCTCACGGGCCAAATTCAAATGGGAGTTTATGACAGGTATCTACAAAAACAAACAAGGCAAGTGGTATCACCTCGTGTACGACTACGCTTGGATGGAGTTCACAGATCAACAGATTTTGGTTGTCCGGAAATCTTGATACCCAAATGCCCGAACAGAAGCTTCCAGGAGATTGCTGTTTTAGAGTGAAAAATTCAAGATGTTTCCCACCTCTTTCATCCGCCAATCCCGTCCTTTTATATAAATTTTTTACCCAGCTAACGTCCGGCGGCGTACTCTTGCGCCCGGATAAAAACTGCTGAAAGCAGGCTAACTGTAACAGTATCAATATGCAACAACTGTCCAAAACATTTTCCATTCTTGCCGCAATCTTGATTGCCACCGCCGCTCAAGCGCAGGATACCTGGTCGCTCGAACGCTGCATTCAATACGCGAAAGACAACAACATCACCGTAAAACAGGCGCAAGCCAATGTGCGCACCGCCTTGCTCTCGGAAAAACAAGCAAAGGCCTCCCGCCTGCCCAATGTGAGTGCCAACGCCAACGTGGGCGAGCAGTTTGGCCGTACCATTGACCCAACTACCAACCAGTTCAACACGGTGGCTACGAGTTTCAACAGCCTCGGACTGAATGCCGGTATCAACCTTTTTAGCGGGGGATTGATCAACCACAGCATCAAACAAGCGGGCTGGGACCTCAAAGCAGCCACCGCAGATGCCGAACAACTGGAGAACAACCTCGGCCTGCAAATCGCCTCGGCTTACCTGGGTATTCTGCTCGGGGAGGAACAATTGGAAAATGCCCAAAAACGCATCTCCCAAACACAGGAACAACTCAACGTAACCACTAAACTTATTGAGGCGGGCACACTACCCATGGCCGACAAGTACAACATCCTGGCCCAACTTGCCCAGGGCGAGCAAGCAGCAGTGCAGGCTCGAAACAGTGTCGAACTTTCATACCTGACCCTCAAACAACTCCTCCAGCTCGAACCTGATTTCGATCTTCAAATTGAACGCCCGGATGTGCCAATTCCAGCCGATGCCAATCCAGATGCGTTTTCGCTTACTCCGGTTTATCAAACCGCAGTGGGCACACAGGCCAATATCCGTTCGGCGGATTTCAGGGTGAAAAGTGCCCAAGAAGGCATCGCGATTGCCAAATCTGGCTATTACCCTACCATTTCTGCGTATGCAAATTTGAGCAGCAGTTATTCCTCGCAGGCGCGGGATTTCAACAATCCTATTGTGGGTGATCCGGTGTTGGGCACTCCAACAGTCGTCAATATCGGGGGACAGGATGTGTCCGTCAGCTTTTATGACACCCCGATTTCTTTTCCAAAAACTACCTATTTTGATCAAATAGACCAAAACTTTGGTCAGGGCATAGGTGCCAGTATTCAAATCCCCATTTACCAGAATGGCCGTACCCACCTCAATGTGGAGCGCGCACGCTTGGGCGTTTTAACCGCGCAGATGCAGCAGATTCAAACCCAGCAATCGCTCAAAAACGACATTCAGACGGCCATCGCCAACGCACGCGCCGCTCGACTCACGCTAGATGCTGCACAAAAGACCTTCGATGCTACGGACATCGCTTACGAAAACACCGTAAAACGCCATGCACTTGGCACCATCAACACCCTCGATCTAACGACTGCGCGCAACAACCGCGATATCGCAGAAACGGATCTGACGGTGGCGAAGTACGATTACGTTTTCAAATTGAAGATTCTTGATTTTTATTTGGGTAAGCCTTTGAACATGAATTGATTATCGTTCATTTAAGAAGGGGATGGAACACGGATGACACGGATTAGACACGGATTTTCACGGATAAAATCTGTGAAAATCCGTGTCTAATCCGTGTCATCCGTGTTCCATCCCCTCTAAGCAAACGTTCGCCAGCGCTACATGTTAATCAATCTTCCGTGTCGTCTTCATCGTCCACGAACTTTGACGCGGTAGCGGGTTTAGCGGCTGCGCCAGCGGCGATCTTCTCTTTGATCTTCAATTCTATTTCGTCTGCTTGCTCTGGATTGTCGAGCAGGAACTGCTTGGCAGCGTCTCGACCCTGGGCGATTTTAGCGCCATTGTAGGCGTACCATGCCCCGCTTTTTTGGATGATGTCGTACTCCGAGCCGAGGTCAATGATCTCGCCCACTTTGGATATCCCCTGTCCAAAAACAATGTCGAATTGGGCCACGCGGAAAGGTGGGGCAAGTTTGTTTTTCGCCACTTTTACTTTTACCTGGTTGCCTATTAAGTTGCCGTCTTTGTCTTTGATGGCTGCGCCGCTCTTGCGAATGTCAAGACGAACAGAGGCGTAGAATTTCAAAGCGTTGCCGCCGGTGGTGGTTTCGGGGTTGCCAAACATGACGCCGATTTTTTCGCGCAACTGGTTGATAAAGATGCAGCAGCAGCCGGTGCGACCAATGTTGCCCGTGAGTTTGCGCATCGCCTGGCTCATAAGGCGGGCTTGTAGCCCCATTTTGGAGTCGCCCATTTCGCCTTCGATTTCTGAGCGTGGTACGAGGGCGGCAACGGAGTCTATCACAATGATGTCTACTGCGCCGGAACGGATGAGGTTCTCTGCGATTTCGAGGGCTTGTTCGCCGTTGTCGGGCTGGCTAAAGAGGAGGTTGTTCACATCAACCCCGAGGGCTTCGGCGTAAAAGCGGTCGAACGCGTGCTCAGCATCAATGATGGCTGCAATGCCACCTTTTTTCTGGCATTCCGCGATGGCGTGGATTGCCAGGGTGGTTTTACCTGATGATTCAGGGCCGTAGATTTCGATGATTCGACCTTTTGGAAGGCCGTTACAGCCAAGGGCAATGTCGAGACCAAGCGAGCCCGTGGAAATGGACTCCACTTCGACGGCTTGTTTATCGCCCAAGCGCATGATGGTGCCGCGTCCGTAGGTTTTGTCGAGGCGGTCAATCGTTGATTGTAGGGTTTTAAGGCGTTCTACTTTGTCGTCTGCCATGCTGTTGTTGGTTGAGTGGTGATTGGTGGAGTGGTTAACTGGTGATTGGGATTTTGGCTTGGTTTTCAAGGGTGTTGAATTAAGGATGAAAGTTGTTAATGAAAAATTCGAGCCACAAAAATAAACAAAATGTTTTTTCGCAAAACATTTTGAGGTAAATTTTTTAAAAAAAGTTTGGGACACCTTACGAAGTTAGGGCAATATGTTGAAATCTGCAACAGATATGCGCTTATAATTTCGCCTGTTGCAGCATCCCCATCAGTTTGCTGCGACGCTTGTAATTGCCTTTAATGACTTGAATACGCACCTGAAATTCGCCGGGCGGTTCGATTGCTTTCAGTTGGGTGAGTGCTTCTGTGACGGCGCGGTAGTGTTGATCGCCAGCGTGCGGTAGCTCGTCTGCCAACACTTGCACAAAGATGGTTTTTGCGGCATCGGGGTAGGCTTTTTTGTGCCGCTTAAAAAAATCGTATTGCGTTTTTTGAGCGGGCGAGCCAGTTTTTAGTTGGAACAGAAGGACAACTTCGTCGAGCCGTTTCAGGTTTTCCAGATATTGGGCGAATGCTTCCACATTGATTTTTTGAAGCCTTTTTTCAAAAGCACTTTGCTGCTCTGGCAGGCATTTCACCACAAAATGCAGGCTCTCTGCCGAAGCGATTTCCTGTACATATCGAGTAGCCCACTTTTCAAGGTCGCGGCTATTGCGGAAGCGTTGCTCCAGCTCGATCCGGCGTTCGAATAGTTTGTTTTTACTCGAAAAACCCGCCAAGTGGAAGTGCAATGATTGGGGCTGCCGTTCTGGTGGCAAGGCTTTTTCCAAGGTTTCGATGGCCTTGTCTGCCTCGCCCGCTCGTTCAAGGAGATTGACCAATTCAAGCACGAAGAAATTATTAGTGCTCAAGCCGCTAAGGATTTCACGCTGTTCGGTGACGCTCAAAAGGGATTGGAGATGCTGCCACACCACGCGCTGGTGGCGGTCTTCCAGATCAATCAGCCCATCCGTTTGCAGGAAAAACGGGATGATCGCGCGACGTTTTGTTTCCGACAACAACTCCACTAGATCGGGCAAAAAGTTGGTGCTTGTGCTGTAATCGCATTCTTGGAATGCTTCCTCAATGGACTGAAGCGTAGTGAGTGCGGCTTCTGCAGGTTGTGCGGCCACAAACTCCGCCAAATAACGACCAAAGTCGTCGCCGTCGAAAACGCCGTCGGAATAATCGTCGTAGAGATAGCCTTCGCCCTGTGCCTCGTCAATGCCTTTGATGCAGTTTTGTAGCACAGCCAGTACCGTTGACGCGTCGTTCAACCAAAATGGTCGCAGTACCTCCAAGCGTTTGAGCAAGGCAGATTCAAAATCAGAGGGGTCGTATTCAGGTATCTTCTTGAGCAAGTCCTGCACCTTTTTGATTGCCGATTGCAAGATTTTTTGGTTGCTGCCCGGCTCGGCGTGCTGTACAGCGAGGCCGCGGCGATAGGACTCCGGAGCGAACTGTCGCACAAGGGCGCGAAGTTCGTCGGCTTTCAATCCTTCGAGGTACTGGTCGAAGTCAAACGTAGCAGCAGGGGAAGCGGCTTCTCCTTTTGCGGGCAGGTTGATTTGTTCCAGGTTTTGTTCTTCATCGCGGAGGTACATGAGCAGGGCCGCGAGATGTTTGCAAGCCCCGCCATCGTAAGGGCAGGAGCAATGGCCATACATGTCGCCGGATTGATGTTCAAGCGAGATTTCGTAGGTTTCAGTGCCTTGTACCTCGGCTTCCACGCGGCCCGGACGTATGTCTACCGATTCGACTGCATCGAGGTAATCGTAGGCGCGGTTGAGGATGGTGCGCCCGAAAATGCCGACGAGATCGCCATCATGCAGTTGGCGGATTTTTTCGGCAAGGGGGAGTCCGCCGGGGAGGGAAAATAGGGGGAGCATAGGGGGAAGCCTGGATGCGCAAAAGTAGCGATTTGAGGGATTTTAAGGCAAATCTATGACAATAACAGCAATTGCTTTGCAAATGCGTTGAGCAAGTCCTCACTGAGCCGAACCAGATCGGCGCGCTGATGCCAATTGCCGATGAGGATGATTTTGATGTCGTCCCGATAACGGCTTTGGGCCACCGCACAAAGGAGCAAGTCCTGCCATTTTTCGGCAGCGTTACGCCCCACGTTGAGGATTACAAATTTATCTGGGCACTTCCGGGGAAACGATCCCTCGTGATATTCCGATGTTACCCCATTTGAAATCACTGCCGTGAGAACACGATGGCTATCCTCTCGGAGCAGCTCCGTGAACCGCTTGGTAAGTAAGACCCTCGCAGAAGCAATCAGATATTCTTCTCGTGCTTGGAATAACCACTTAGCTCGGTTTCTTTTTTGCCAATTCGTGGCGTACCTGTTGAACGAATTTTACGGGGACTCCAATGAGTTCAGATATTTCGGTGTTGCTTAGATTTGGAAACTTTTGAATCATTTTAATGGCGATGGCATGGGTCGTTTTTTCCATGCCCTTTTCCATGCCCTTTTCCATGCCCTTTTCCATGCCCTTTTCCATGCCCTTTTCCATGCCCTTTTCCATGCCCTTTTCCATGCCCTTTTCCATGCCCTCTTCATACCCTTTCCGAAGCCCCTCCTCCTTCCATTTTCTCCCAAAAACTTCAGGGATGGCATCTATCCAGTCTCGCTCCGCTTGGGGCAATTGCTTGCTAAGTTCTTTAACTTGAGCCTCTTTCATGTTATAAAAATTTAAGACGTAAAGCGTTAAGGTTTGAAGCAGGATACCTTCACGGTTGTTCTGATAAAATGGCTTGCCAAAAGTAAGGACATTTGGCCAATCTTTCAGGGAAAATCTCTCATTACGGGCAATTTTCAATGCTAAAAAGAGGTTTTTCAAGTATTCTGTCTCCACTTTTCCCTCAATTTCCTGATGCGGTACTCTGCTCAAATCTGTGAGCAAATAATGAAAGTTTGGAATAAATGCTGCCCATTCCTCTGGTAACCCAGGGAAATAGTTGGGAAACGCCTTTTGTTTCCATGCATGGGTTCCATGATACACCACAATCGGAATGATAAAAGAGAGTGGGCGATCGTTTTTGAGATCGTCTTCCCAGATTTGCAGCAGATAATCAAGCAGTTGGAGGTGTATTGGCAGAGAAGGAAAGTAACTTTTATGCTCGAAAAGGAATAGCAACCGGGCCGGAGCGCCACTTGTCAAACGGGCTTCATAGAGCACGTCGCTGAATGAAATCCCGAAGCGGCCACTAACGAAAGCTGTATCTATCTTCCGGAAAATACCGAAATCTATTTGCCGATGTATGGCTTCGGGTGTGTAGTGTAGCAGGTAGTTCCTGGCGATTTTAGCATCGCTGAAAAAGGCTTTGAACACTGCGTCGTGGGGATCATGATCTTTTTTTCGAAGATGTTTCCTATTTGGCATGTGCATTGATAGTTAAGACAGCGAAGATAGAGGGCTTTTATTTTAAAACAAAATGTTTTTAATAAAATCGCGAATAACCATAAGGAACGTTGTCAAAATGGACAAGCAGGAGAATGTGACGCTGCAATGAAATTGCCCCGCTCACGCCAGCGTTCTCCGAGATTGGTTTTTTGGGGGAAGCCAGGCGCAAACGAGGGAGAGGGAACAGCTGGAGCATAGGGGGAAGCCTGAATGTACGAAAGTAGGGGTTTCGACTGGCAGTCACCCGATGAATTGGGATGAAAATACGACTATTTTTCCCGCTTCGCCACCATTGTCAATATCGTGGCCACCGCTACCGTTTCGCCCGTTTCGTCGTACACTTCCACGAGCCATTTGACGATGCCTCGGGGGATAGCAGCAACACCTTCTTTTGTGGAGTCCGTTTCTTGCTCAATCTTCTCTTTCACCGTCAATTTTACCCCAATGGTCATGCCGGGGTACACCGGCTTGGTGAATCGGCATTCGTCAAGACCATAATTGAGCAATACAGGGCCTTTTTTCGCGTCCACAAAAAGGCCTGCGGCTTTCGACAGCACAAAATAGCCATGCGCCACACGGCCTGTGAAGGGGGTGCCCTCAAGGGCGGTCGCGTCCATGTGTGCGTAAAAATTGTCGCCGCTCACGTTGGCGAAATTGTGGATGTCCGTTTCTGAAACGGTGTGCTTGGCGGTCACGAGCGTTTCGCCTACAAACAAATCTTCAAAGTGTTTTTTGAATGGGTGAACGGGCGTTTCGGTTTGGTGTCCACCGGTTTGGAACTGGTTGGTCACCGCCGTAATATCAGTAGGGTGGCCCTGAATGGCCGTGCGTTGCATATAGTGCAAAACGCCGCGCATACCGCCCATCTCCTCTCCCCCACCCGCTCGACCGGGGCCGCCGTGCACGAGTGTTGCCAAAGGCGATCCATGCCCTGTGCTTTCCTTAACCGATGTGCGATTGAGGATGTGGATGCGCCCATGGAAGGCTCCGGCTTCAAGTACATACTCGCGCATGATTTTGGGGTCATGCGTGCAGATGGTGCTGACGAGCGAGCCTTTGCCCATATTGGCCAATTCGATGGCCATATCAATAGAAGCATAAGGCATTAGCGTTGAAATGGGGCCAAAACACTCGGTTTCGTGGCAGAGCGTTTTGGAAAACGGACTGTCGTTCAACAACAAAACCGGCGGCATAAACGCCCCTTTTTCGCGGGAAGCACCTACCGTTTCAAAATGTTCCAAATCGCCAAAGACAATGGGTGTTTCCTGGCTCAGCATATTCAGGTGCTCGCGTACCCGCGCCATTTGAGCGCGGTTGATCAAAGCGCCCATCCGAACGCCTTCCGCCGAGGGGTCGCCGATGACTGTTTTGGCCAATTCTTTAGACAGGGCCTCTTTGACCTCGTCCAGCATAATTTCGGGCACAATGATGCGTCGGATTGCAGTACATTTTTGTCCGGCTTTAGTGACCATTTCGCGCCGACATTCTTTGATAAAAATATCAAATTCCAGCGTTCCTGGCAATGCGTCTTCTCCTAAAATAGCGGCGTTCAAAGAATCTGCCTCCAAGGTAAAAGGCACAGAATTTTGCAAAATAGCGGGCGTGGTGCGGAGTTTTCGCCCCGTTTCGGCAGAACCGGTGAAGGTGACAATGTCCTGGCTGTCCACAAAATTCAGAATGCCTCGTCCGGTGCCGACCACCAGTTGCAGGGCGCCTTCGGGCAAAATTTTGGACTCGATGATGTCGCGGAAAAGGGCTTCTGTCAGGTAAGAGGTCTGTTCAGATGGTTTCACTACGGCAGGAACGCCTGCCATGAGGTTGCAGCCCACTTTTTCCAACATTCCCCAAATGGGGAAATTGAAGGCGTTGATATGTACAGCCACGCCGCGTTTTGGCGTCAAAATATGATGCCCCACGAAGGTGTTTTCTTTGGAAAGTCGGATGGTTTCACCCTCAACATGGTAGGTCTCATTAGGGAATCGGCGCCGAAGACTGGCGTTGGCGAACAGGTTGCCGATGCCGCCCTCGATATCCACCCAGGAATCAGCGCGGGTTGCCCCTGTCTTATGCGAAACCTCATAGTAGTGGTCTTTGCGATCCATAAGGTAGAGCGCGAGGGCTTTGAGCATTTGTCCGCGCTGCTGGAAGGTAAGTTTGCGAAGGGCGGGATTTCCGACGCGGCGAGCGTAGTCGAGGATTTCGCCGTAATCAAGGCCTTCGCTGTGGACGGTGCTGACAATCTCGCCTGTGAGGGCATTGTATTGTGGGAGGGCTTCGTCCCGAGTGCTCGGGACGGTCCAATGGCCGAGGATGTAGTTGTGGAGTGTGGTTTCTTTTGTCATTGCGTCATTTTTACCCGCCGTAGCCTTCCTGCCCGCCAAGGCTTGGCTGGCGGGGACGAAGGAGGGTCATTCGTCATTGTGTCATTTTCGTCATTGGGAGCGGACGCAAAGGTAAATTTTCAAATCTGCCTTGTTTTGAGAAAAATTTTTGTTTGTTTCACACTGTCATTGCATCAGCACTCTTTTCTTCCTTGTTGAATTGTTTAGCACCTGCTATCTTTGTAAAAATTTACCACGTTGGGTATTCTACAAGTTTCCGTGACGGCGCAAGACCTCAAAAAGTTTGGATTGGACAAACCCCAGATCTCTTTTGAGGAATTGCTTGATAAAATCAGCACCGAACTCACGCGACAAGCCCTGTATGCTTGCCAAGACATTGCCGAGCGGGTGGGGCTTTCCAGTATGACTTTGGAAGAAATCAATGCCGAAATAAAAGCCGTGCGCCGAAATGCAAAGCATCGTTCTTGATACCAATGTGGTCGTTTCTGCGCTTATTTCTAAAAACAGCCCTGCTTCGCGGATTATTGATGAGTTGGTGCTGAATCGCAAAATCGAACTGTTTGTGTCTGACGACATTGTAGCAGAATACATAGAAGTGCTGAACCGCGAAAAGTTTGCCCGCTTCCTTGATTTCAAAGCCCGAGCCGAATTGCTTCTCAACCGACTTTAGGAGATTTCTTCCAAATTTGCCCCCGATGTTCATGTGGACATCATCGCCGACGATAACGATAATCGCGTTCTCGAACTCGCCCTATTCGCTCGACCAGACTTCCTGATTACGGGAAACACCAACGATTTTACGATGAAAGCCATTGGTCGCACACAGATTGTAACGCCTAGGGAATATTGTGATTTGTATTGGCCGGGTGCTTTTTGAATTTTTTGACAGGATTAACAGGATATGAATCGGAGGCAAAAAAGGGCCTGATCTAACAGGTGGAACACGGGTGAGACGGATGTTACACGGATATTATCTGTGAAAATCCGTGTCACATCCGTCTCATCCGTATTCCACCTGCCTCAATGCGTCACCGCCAACTTCTTCCACTCAGAATTGCCTTCTGGTCCAGAAACACGGTAGAAATATAGCCCTGCTGGCCAGTTCCCTGTTTCCAATTTCAAGGCGTTGGAATTCCCATTTGTGAGTGGAATTTGTTTGAAAAATTTGCCTTCTGCCGTGCAGATTTCCATCTGCAATTTTTGTTCTGCAACTACAGGTTTATCCCAAACGATCAAAGTATGGTCGTTGGCAGGGTTCGGGCGGCTTTGCAGTTTCCAGGTATCAGGAATATCAATGGTAAATACCCCGCTATCCGTTTTGTATTCGAGCAAAAGGTCGTCGAAGTAAAAGCCGTCGCGGCCATTGGGATTGCCTGAAAAAGAAGTCATGGCAAACCGCAGTATAAATGGTTGGCCAATGTAGGCATTGAGGTCTATACATTCTTCCTCCCAATAAGGATGCGCGCCTTCATATACCGGTTCGGTCAGGGCGCTACTCAGGTTGGTAAGCGAACCCGCCAAGGGCGTAAAGATTCCGCCCCCATCGGTTGAAACGAGCACTTGTGCCCAGTCAAGCTCCAGTTCAATGTCCCAGCGGGTAAAAAAGCGCAGCCGCGCCTCGTTCGCGTTGTTCGGTATCAACAGCGGGGCGCTGCTGCTGAGGGTGTTTTCTTCAGCAACATAAATGTCGTTGGGAGAATCCGTCATGCTTTTGGAAGGGGAATAGGCCTGTTCCGTTGTTTGTCCCCATCCGCTGTTAGAAACCCATTGGGCATTCGGGGTTTCGTTGTTGTCAGTAAAAAGCGGCGTGAAGGGTGTGGCGTTGAAAACGACCTCAACTGTATCAGAATGCACTTGACCGCTGCGGTCTGCGCTGGCAACAAAACGAATGCTCTCGCCCGATTGGATATTATTGTCAAGCGTCACAGAAACCGTGAAAGAGCCTGTCTCAAAATCATTGATGGAAATGGGAGCGACCGTTGAAAAACTTTGAATATTGGGTGTAAGTGCTTCAAAACCAATAACAATTGGCGCAGTTCCCAGCTCGTATTGCTTGATTTTGAAAGGCACGCTGAGCGTGTTACCTGCAATGGACATACCCGGCTGCTTCCGGATGACTGCCCCGCCAAGTGCATACCAGGCCGCCGAAAGGTTGGTGAGGAACATGCCTTTGTTGTTGCCGTCAATCAAGTCTATCGTAGGCCAAAAGCCCGATCCAGTTTCAGGCGTGAAAGCGAATCTGTCCTTTTCGCCGTACATCCAGTCGTCAGAAGTGCCGTTGGCGAGGTAGCCGAGGGTTTGCCAGCAAGAGCCATGGAGGTAGTTGCTCTCGCGGGCAAACCATTCGGAAAGTGTGGTAAAATCCGGCGTGGGCACCGAGTTTTCGTAGCCCCAGGGGTGCACTAATTTGTTGCCAGAAGTGTGACAGTTCAGCACTATTTCGAAATTGTGGGCTTCGATAAATTCCTTAGCCATCTGGGTTTCTGGCTCTGAAAATGGGTCGAGGCCGCGATAGGTATCCGAAGCAGTGCTGCCGCTCGAACCACCCGACAGTCCCCAGTTATAGCTGTAATTTCGATTCAAATCCACCCCAAACGAGCCATCGCCGTTGTCGCGACGGTTTTTTCTCCAAAAGCCGCCGCCGTCCGGGTTGGTGGTCTGGTTGTAAATGTAACCGTCGGGGTTGAGGCAAGGGATGAGGTATAGTTCAGTGTTGTCAACCAGGTAACGCAGTTCCGGGTCACGGTCGTAGTTTTCCAACAAGTGCCACATGAAATAAATCAAATGCGTAAGGCTGTTGGGTTCGCGGGCGTGGTGCAAAGCGGTGTATAGTGCTTCAGGCTCGCTTGCATCGTCGGCATCGGGGTTGTCGGAGAGTCGTACGAACCACTGTGGGCGGCCTTCATGCGTCAGAAGCGTTGGACTGACAACCTGCCGGGCGGAGATAAGGTGAGGGAATTTCGCCCGCATATCGTCCAGAATTTCGAGGAATTCTTCATAGGTATAATAACCGCCCATGCTGCCATAGGTATAGTTGATAGGCGTACCGGTGGAAGCGGTATAAGCTTCACAGGGACTTGCGTTGCGATCAGAGGATTGAGGAACATGCGTTCGCACTGGTTTCCGGGTCGTGTTTTCGCGAAGGTAAGTTGCCACGACATCGGCATCCAGTGTGTCAATTCGGAATCCGGCGGCTTTTACCCGGCTGAGTTCGGAAGCGGCAAACTCTGAGCGGAAAGATCGGCCTGGCTCATAAAAACCGTGGTCCATTTCCAAGCCTGCGTTTTCGAGGTCGAGCATGGTTTTGCCGTCGAGCCAGATGCGTGCGTGGAGAATGGTTTCCTGGGTTTGGGCGTGGAGGCCCGCCGTCGTTAAAACTAAGGCGAGTAAAATGGTGAGAAAAAGGAATGGGTTTTTCATGGTGATAAAGTGTTGGAATGTAAAAAGATTACAAAAGTAAGCGTTCATTCCTGTCTATGCGCAACCATCACTTTCACATTCTTTTTTTCACCTTTTTCGTCGTCGCAGAAAAGTCGGCCATCGGCGTTTACGCGCACTTTTAGTTGACTGGTTTCCAGCCAAGCGTGGTCAGTTACTTGCGCTAAACCATTGAGAAACACGCCGTTAATGAGCAAAAACAGGGGGGGGGTAATTTTTTCCATCACGAGATTCAAGTCTGGTTAATTTTGATCCAAGATACTGTTCTTGGATAGTACAGGTCAAGCACATTTTTTTCAAAAGTCAGGTTTCTGAGCAGCGATTTTGGACATTGAACATTGGACATTGGACATTGGACATTCCATTATCTTCGCCCCCATGACCGCCTTCCTTTCCCGCGCCCTCCTGCCCGATTCAGCGTTTCGCTCTGTGCTACGAGCCAATGGCTGGGGTGTGTTTGGACAGTCGTTCGTGATGTTGTCGGCCATACCGTTTTCTACAATACCGAAACATGACTGGTTGTTTTTTTCAAGCCAAAATGCTGTGCGGTTTTTCTTTCAAAACCTGGAACAACAAAAACTCGAAATCCCCGAAACGCATTGGGCGGCCCTCGGCGTTTCTACCGCCAGAGTCTTGGAAGATTTCACGGGTCGCGTGGATTTTATAGGCACGGGCGAGCCGAAAGGAACCTCACAATTGTTTCGAAGGCACTGCGCTCGATCGAAAGAGGTAGGCCCGATCATCTTCCCCGCCGCCCGCCGCTCCCGACAGAGTGTGATGACGCTCCTGAACCTCGATTTCCACTGCACCCATTTTGAGATATATGACAATCAGCCGGTGCCCAATCCGCCCCAGCGAACCGAAAGCGTGCTGGCGTTCACCAGCCCTATGAACGCAGACGCTTATTTCTCTCGTCACCAATTGTTGCCGCAGCAGCGCGTGGTAGCCATTGGCGGCACCACAGACCGTACATTGCAGCACCTCGGCATTGCAGAGGTAACCATTGCCGCCGAACCGACGGAGCGAGGCTTGGCCGAGGCGGTACTGACCTTGGGGCAATAATTGTCATTCAAATAAAAAAGTAAAATTAAACCGCAAAACCGTAAAACAGGAGAACCGCAAAATGTAAAACCGTTAAGCGAGGGCACCTATGGTATTGCGGTTTAACCTTGCCAGAGGCTTAGGGAATTTCTACTTTTGCGCTCTGGTATAATGCCATTTGATTTCCGCGCTTGCTCATCTATCTTTTTGATTGACGACAAATCACGCAAAAATCAGCACCGATCCAAGTATCCTAAAAACTCTGCTTTTAACATAATGGCTAAAAAGCCCACTCCCGTAACTCCCAAAAAGACTCCGCCCAAGCCCTCCAAACCTGTGCGCTCCAGCACTGGCGAAGGAAGTTGGCTCAGCCTCGGCCTGGTCGCGCTGGCCATCACGGCAGCCTGCTACTACCCTACCCTGCGCCACGACTTTGTAAACTGGGACGACCCGAAAAACATCACGGAGAACGAAAACCTCCTGCTCGTGGGCAAGGGCCAGTCATGGGGCACTACCATTTCCAACATATTCGATCTTGAAAAAGGCAATGTAATCGGCAACTATAACCCGCTGCCCATCCTCACGTTCGCCGTGGAGAAATCCCTGAACGGGGGTGAATTTAGTCCAAAACTCACGCACTTCGGCAATCTGTTGCTGCATTTGCTCACCGTATTCTTCGTCATGAAACTGCTTTGGGGCATGGGCATTGGGCGTTGGGGCGTGTTCGCTGGCGGACTTTTGTTTGGCATTCACCCGATGCGCGTGGAGTCGGTGGCTTGGGCCACAGAGCGCAAAGACGTGCTTTTCGCACTGTTCTTTTTCGCCGCGCTGGTGTATTATGTGAAATGGCTGAAACAGGAAGAAAGGAGTGAAAACCGGACCTGGACATACGCAGCAATGATCCTGCTGGCCTTGCTTTCAGGCTTTTCAAAAGTCCAAGCCGTGACGCTTCCTCTTTCGATGCTGGCCCTGGATTTTTGGTTTCGTCGCCCCATGAATTTCAAACTGATTTGGGAAAAAACTCCCTTTTGGTTGATCTCTCTTATGATCGGCCTGATCAATATCTACACACTCAGGGTGCAAGGCTCGACCGATGATTCTATCACGAACTACAATTTTCTCGACCGACTGTGCATTGGCGCATACTCGTTTTGCACTTACGTTTACAAAGCCGTTTTGCCCTGGCCAATGTCGCCGCTGTACCCTTACCCAAAACATCTGCCCTGGATGGTGTATGCAGCTCCGCTGGGCTTTTTGATCGCTTGTGCTGCGGTATGGTGGGCCTGGAAAAAGGGATTGCGCGTCTGGGTGTTCGGCACGGCCTTTTTCTTTTTCAACGTGATGTTCCTGCTTCAAATATTCGCAGCAGGACAGGGCTTTTTGGCCGACCGTTTCACATATGTGGCCTATTTTGGCTTTTTCGCAATAGCGGCGTATTATTTGGATGTTTTTTCAAAAAATGAATCTTCAAGATGGAAAGTGCAAGCCGCGCTCGGTGTGGTCGCTGTGGTATTTGGCCTCTGGACAGTGCGACAAGTCGGTGTCTGGAAAGACGGCTATACGCTTTGGACCCACGTAATGAGCCAGGATGAAGGCAAAAAAGAGCGTAGTTCGCTGCCTTTCTGGAACAGGGGCCAATTCTTGCGCAATGACCGTGGCGACTATGAAGGCGCGCTCAAAGACTATACGCGTGCTGTGGATATGGAACCCAACAATCCTGAACTTTTGAACAGCCGGGGCAAGACTTACTTTGACATGGCAAGTTCTGGAAAATACAAAGGCCAAGAAAAATCACTGCTTGAAAAAGCCTTCAAAGACTACACCGAGGCACTCTCGAAACCCAAAATCACTCCCAAATCAAAAAGCGAAGCACTCAGTAACCGGGGCGCGGCTTACGGCATGGCAGGAATGGCCGATAAAAGCATTCTTGACATAACGGAGTCTATTCAGATAGACCCTACAAACAAAAACGCCTACGCCAACCGATCCATCGCTTATCTCAACACAGGGCAATACGAGAAGGCGCTCGGTGATTACCAGGAATTTTTGAAATATGAGCCTGATAATTTCAACTTCTGGTACGAAAGCGGCATGGTGCAACGCGTAATGAAACGCAACGAGGATGCCATAAAATCGCTCGACCGAGCACTGCAAATCAACCCCAAACTCAACATCGCGTACCTCGAACGCGCCCGCGCAAAAGCACAGGCAGGCAACAGAGCCGGCGCGCAACAAGACTACCAAAAAGCGCAGCAGATGGGTCTTAAATTGGAGCCGATGGATCAGCAGTTGATGAGCGGTGGGCAGTAGCAGCAGGCAGCGGCTGTAGGCTAGGGCCGTCGAGCCTTACTACTGCTACTGCCTACTGTTCAACTTTTTCCGCACGGCGCTGAGCGATGCGGACTTTAAAATTATACCAGCGTTGGCCCATAAAATGATTCATAAGGCGATCCACAGCGTAGTTTTTTGTAATACTGGCCAAGCCTTGCACCTTGTACAGAATGGAGTCAAAAGAGCGCAAACTGATCGAATAGCCGCCGTCTGTGTACTCAATATTGTGCCAATAGCCGCGTGGAATAAAGAGCGTTTCGCCGGGCAGGAGGATCACCTCTTGGCCTTTCACAAGTTGAAGCGCCGGGTGTTTTTTTAAATCGGGGTCAAGAATATTGACGTGGCTCGACACCGTGAAAGGAAGGTGGTACAACTGGCGGCTTTGTTCAGGAGGAAAAAGAATTATCCGCTTGCGGCCATGGATTTGGTTGAGAAAAACGTGGCTCATGTCCACGTCGTAGTGAAGCGTGACGCGCGATCCTTCGCAGCCAAAAAACAGGAACGGGAGTTCGTTCACAAAGCCGTCCATGATATCGGGTATCTCAAAATCTTCACGAAGTTCGGGGGCTTTCCAAAAAATATTCCAGGCAAAAATGCGAAGGTCGGAAGGCCCGGATTCCAAGATTTCCAGGTACTCGCGAAATGTGATGTGCATGTCTGCCGCGAGATAGCCTTTGCCAGGTCGAGAGAAATTGTTCGACACTACAGGCACCACCAGGTCACCATAGTTTTCTTTGAAATACTCAAGCGTCCATTTTTTTATTGCCGGCCATTTGGCCGTCAGATCGGTAAAAACAACGGGCTTGAGCGGTTCGAGGTACTCTTTCGCGAAAGTCTCGCGGGTGAGGCCGCTCCTGCGTTCGATGGGTTGTAGTTCCAGCATACGGCGTTCAATTTTGGATGGTTGACGGGGTTAGTCCTTAACGGACGGCAAAAGTAATAACAGCATTGTCTACAAAAGCGCAATATGCCGTTTGGGCCAAAATAAGATTGCCCGGGACGTAGCTTTGCGCGAGTGAAAGAACAATATGAAAAAAGGAGGGCGGCGAAAAGGCTTCATATCATGATAATGCCGTAGGATTGCGGCGAAAGATATAAGGATTTGCGAATTTGGAATTACGATTTACGATTTTTGGGCCTGTTCTTCTTTTTGCCGCGATGTCTTGATTGAACTTACAATGATAGGACAACCGAAACTGCCCAGTCTTTAAAGCGTTTTTTCAATGCTGTTTCTGTCATTTCATTTGGTTTTTAAAAATACCATAGCAAGTTATCACAAATTCCCCAAACCACCAATCCACCCGCCTTTGCCGAGGCTTCGGCGGGTAAAAATCGTAAATCCAAAATCGTAAATCGTAAATTTTGCACACCTTAGTTTTCGCCACCAATAATGCCCACAAAGCCCGGGAAGTGGAACAAATCCTCGGACCTGGCTTTGAAATAAAGACTTTGAAAGACATCGGTTGCCTCGAGGAAATCGAAGAAACCGAACCCAGCCTGGAAGGAAACGCCCTCCTGAAAGCCCGTTATGTAAAGGAAAAATATGGTTACGATTGTTTTTCGGAAGACACTGGCCTCGAAGTGGATGCCCTTGGCGGAGCACCTGGCGTACACACAGCCCGCTATGCCGGAGAGGCCAAAAGCCCTGAAGCCAATATTGCGCTACTGTTGAAAAACCTGGAAGGAAAAATCTCCCGGCGCGCCCGTTTCCGTACCATTATCGCACTGGTTTTCGACGGAAAAGAAACCCTGCTCGAAGGCATTTGTGAAGGCAGCATCGCGATGACCAAACAAGGAACAGGGGGATTTGGCTACGATCCTGTCTTTATTCCCGAAGGCTTTGATCAGAGTTTTGCCGAACTCGGCGATGCGGTCAAAAATAAGATCAGCCACCGCGCAATTGCTACGGAGAAATTTAAAAAATTACTGACTGAAATCTGATAGCTGCAAAAAAGCAGCATTTTGATCACGCTGGAAGCGGTTGTGCGAAAAGTGACCGCATACTTGTGTTTCACAGTAGCTACCTTCGCCGCCCAATGCAATCTATCTCTACCAACGATCCCGTTTTTCGCATCACTGCGCTCTGGGCTTTTTCCGAATGCGCCCTGGGCGGCATCATGCACGCGCTCAAATTGCCTTTTACGGGTTTTTTTGTGGGCGGTTTCGCAGTGCTTTGCATCGGTTTACTGGCGCATGTCAGCAATCGCAATGCTGCAGTCATACTCCGTTCTACCCTGCTGGTCGTGTTGGTCAAGGCCATTGTTAGCCCCCATTCTACGCCCACGGCCTATTTGGCGGTGAGTTTTCAGGGGGTAATTGGAGCCTTGATTTTGTGTTATTTACGCCCCCCGGTGCTTGCAGCTTTCCTGTTTGGTTTTTTGGCTTTGGTGGAGTCTTCGTTTCAAAAAATTCTGGTATTGCTGTTGTTTTTTGGCAAACCACTTTTCGAGGCCATTGATATTTTCTTTGAAGATGTGCTCAAAAACTTCGGCGTTCAAAGCAACATCTCTTGGGCAGCAGTCGTAGTCTATGCCTATGTAGGATTGTACGCGGTATGGGGATTGGTGCTGGGTTATTGGATTACCAAATTGCCCAAACAACTGGAAAAGAAACATTTGGAATATGCCAATTTGGCGTTTGAAGAAAATTTGCCCGAAAACGCCCCAACAAAAAAGGCTAAAAACAAGTGGATTTTCCCCCTCCTCGTGCTCTTGTTTGTCGTCACAACCTTCCTGCTGACTGGCGGAAAAACGGCCGGGATGCAGAAAGCGATGTATGCCGTGTTGCGCAGTGTGGCGGTGCTGTTGGCCTGGTTTTTCCTTGTTCAGCCGCTGGTCTCGTGGCTGTTCCAACGTTGGGTAAAAAAGAAAGCAGAACACGAAAAGGGCAGTTTGACCCAAATCATGGATGCTCTTCCCGACTTGCGCATGAAGGCTCGAATGCTTTATCAACACGTTGGAAAAGAATATAGCGGCTGGAAACGCCTGCGGGAGTTTGTCATCGCCATGTTTGTCGTGGCTGTTTATCGTGAATCATGAACGGACTTGTCTTAGCAGGAGGCCAAAGTCGTCGGATGGGGCAGCCCAAAAGTTTGCTTCATTATCATGGGAAGCCGCAATATCAGCATGTTGCGGATATGCTTTCGGGTTTTTGCGAACGGGTGTTCACCTCCTGTCGGGTCGAACAGCAAAGCTTGTTCGAGGGAGCTGAAACCATTTTGGATACAAACAGTTATGGAGATATTGGCCCTTTGAACGGGGTGTTGTCGGCGTTTTATGCCCAACTTTCCGAAAGTTCACTGCCAGCATGGTTGGTAGTTGGTTGCGATTATCCGCTGTTGGAAAAATCGGATTTAGAGCAACTAATTCGGGCGAGAAATCCGAACTGTCCGGCGACCGTTTTTGTCAACCCGGATACGCAGTTTCTCGAACCGCTTTTAGCAATTTATGAAGCCGAAGCCGGGCCGTTATTACAGGAATGGCTCCAAATGGGCAACGAATCATTGCGGCGCTTTTTGGAAAAACACGCGGTGCAAATTGTAGTTCCCCAACACCCTGCTTGTTTGAAAAGTGTGGATACGCCTGAGGAATTTGAGCGGTTGGTTAAAGGGGGGTTTGGGGATTTGAGGATTTGAGGATTTGGGGATTTGGGGATTTGTTGTGCCAAATCTCGGTATTCCGTCCTTCCCCTCGGTAAAAACAAATACCAAGCTCTGGCACAACAAATCCCCAAATCCCCACATAAACAAATCCCCAAATCCCCAAATCCACCACCCATTATGGCTACCAAACAAGTTCTTATCACCAAATACAAAGGCGCTGCCCACTGGGAAGAATCTGACCTGCTCGCGGTAGAAGAACCCCTGGAGATACGATTGGAGTATGGCCCCATAGCAAAGCGCAAAAGCCAAAATATTTCCATCACCATGCGCACACCCGGTGCGGACGAAGATTTGGCCCTCGGCTTTTTGTTCACGGAAGGTATAGTGCAGAAGGCATCCGATATTTTTTCGGCAAAGGCTTTGGGAGAGAATATGGTAACGGTTTCTTTACAACCGGATTTTGATTTTGATATGAAGAAATTGGAGCGGCATTTTTACACAAGTTCCAGCTGTGGCGTATGTGGCAAGAGTTCGATGGATGCGGTGAAAATTGCTGTAAACCATTCATTATCAAACTGTAAAGCAGCCTGGAAAATTAATCCAGACGTTATTTATGCCCTACCTGATACGCTCCGAAAAGGACAAGAAACCTTCGATGCCACAGGTGGATTACATGCCTGCGCAATCTTTGACCAGCAAGGGAATCTGTTACATTTGCGCGAGGATGTAGGCCGTCACAATGCATTGGACAAACTCATTGGACATTATTTGCAGCAGGGCATGATTCCATTGGACGAACATATTTTGTTGCTGAGTGGTCGGGCAAGTTTTGAGTTGCTGCAAAAAGCCGCCATGGCTGGCATCCGATGTGTTTGTGCCGTTGGTGCGCCCTCTAGTTTAGCCGTTGAAACCGCAGAAACATTTGGCATCACGCTCATCGGGTTTTTGCGCGAAGGACGGTTTAATGTTTATACGGGATGATTACGTTTACTAAACTTTGAAAGTTTTAGTAAACGTATCGTCCTCACAATTCTCTTCATGAAAATCCGCATAAAAGGAAATTTTATCCGCTATCGCCTCACTCAATCCGAGGTAAAAAGCCTGGCCAATGGAGCCACCCTTTCTGAAAGCACCTGTTTCGGTCCTGGGGAGGAATACACATTTGTGTATGCGCTCCAAGCAAAAGAGGGCATAGAGGCATTACAAGCAAGCTTTGATGGTCGTAAAATGACGCTGTTCCTTCCCGCCGAATCTGCCAGCACCTGGCACTCGGAAGCGCGCGTGGGTTTTGAAAACGAGCAAGAGGTCTCCCCGGGGGTTTTCCTGAAAATGTTGCTGGAAAAAGACTTCGCTTGCCTGGATGATACCCATGAAGATCAGGCAGATAAATACCCCAATCCAAACGCGGCTTGTCAGCCGGGGGCACCGGTGTAGCAGCGTTTCGGGTTTCAGGTTTGGGGCTGAGTCAAAAGGCATTTCACAACTTTTTTCATGAAATAATATTTTGCTTTACTGGCAATTGAATCCTATAAGGTTTTTAAAACCTTATAGGATTTCGAGAAATTCAAAATACAATTCCGCGACAAATTTTAATTCTCGGCTTTTTACACACCTCCGATAGCCGACACGACATCTTTCCCAGTAGGTTCCATTTAAATTTTTCGGAATCCACCCGGTCCAAAAAAAGCCGCCCCGATTGCTCAGGACGGCCCGATTGTTTTCCATCTAGTGTTGATAATCTCATGTAATTTGAAGTGATGGCCCAACTTGAAATTAGGCCATCACTTTCACACACTTATCGTTGTATCACCACCTTGGCAAACTTCACTTCTTTGCCATTCTGGATGGCAAGGGTGTAGAGTCCTGCGGGCAGTTCGCCGTACTCGAACACATGAACCAGGTTGCCCGTGCGGAAGTCGGCTTGCTCGCGCGCCATCACCTGACCGAGTGCATCGTAGAGGATGAAATTAATTTCACCATCGCCGCGTGCTTGTCCCAGCATCTCTACCGTGAAGGTACCGATGTTCGGGTTCGGGAAGAGGCGGAAGGATTCGAGCCAGTTGTCTTCCTGCGTCTCGCTTGAAGCGCCGTTCACGTTCACTGCTTGTTGGAAAATGTCCGCTGCACAATTGTTGTCAGCCGTCAATTCCACCATATAGGTGCCTGGCTGAGCGTAAATGTGCGTAGGGTTTTGTTCCGTGCTGGTGCTGCCGTCGCCGAAGTGCCAAACGTAATCAGTAGCGTTCTGCGTAAAGTTGCTAAACACGACTGTTTGTTCGTCAACACTGAAATCAAAGTCTGCATCCGGCATACCGACATAAATCGTTTGGCATTCTTTCTTCAGATCGTCAGAACCGTAAGCGTTCGTCACGACGAGCGTAACCTCATGATAACCCGCCGTAGCATACGTTACCGTTGGGTTCTTCGCGTTCGAAGCAGATGGCGTAGCACCCGGGAACGACCACGACCAAGCCGATGGTTCTCCTGCCGATTGGTCAGAGAACTTCACCTCGAAAGGTGCCATACAAGCCTGAACTTGAGCGTCGGAGAATGCTGCCGTTGGTGCAAAAGCCTGGTCTGTCACCACCGTTACGATGGCTACACAAGTTGCTGAGTTGCCGCTTGGGTCGGTCACGGTAAGCGTCACGTTGTTTGCGCCAAGATTCGAGAAATTGAAGCTCGTATTCGAAGCGGTCAGCGTCAACGTGTTGGTTGCCGCATAACTATCTGTCGAACCTCCATCAATTTGTATTGGCGTAATAGATACTGTGCCACTCACACCCAATGCCACCGTGATGTCCTGACAAACTGCCGTTGGAGGCGTTTGGTCAAGTGCAGTCACAATGAACTCTTCCGTATCTGTACAAGCACCGAGCGTTGCAGTTACAGTAACCGTTACAGAATATGCCTTGGAATTGAACACGGGAATTATTGGCGACATAGCCGTGGTGGTGCCATTTGGCATACCTACCTCTGAGCCGCCGGTCCAAGTGAAGTTTGCGCCCCAGGTAGTGGTTTGCAATACAATCGGACCCACCGCGCTGCCTGCCTCTACGTTGTAGTCTGGTATCGGAATGATGCTGAACACCGTTCCGTCTTCCACTGCTGCTGTAGCTGTAGCCGTACAACCATTGCCGTCGGTCAGGGTCACTGCGTAAGTACCTGCGTTCAGGCTGTTGAGCGCGGTTGAAACCGTCGTCAATGGGCCTTGAACCAAGCCGTTAGACCAAACGAACGTGTAGTCAGCCGGTCCATCGAACACGGTTGCCGTTACTGCACCCTGGCCTGCGCCGGAGCAAGTATTGTCTTGTGCCGTGAGCACTAAGCCTGGGTTGCCATATACGCTGAGTTGCAGTGCATCCACATCGTAGCAACCTGCCGCATTTTCCACACGCGCCCAGATTTGCTTGGCCGCCGAAGTGTAAGCCGTGGCAAGCGGGTTGATGCCGAGTTCTGCGTCTGTTTGCGATGCGTAATAGGTCACGGTCAAACCTGTTGCATTACCGGTCACTTTTGCGTTGGCATTGTTCAAGTCGAACGCTGCTGTTGGGCCGTCGAATGTTTCTGGACAAGCACCAATTTCAGCAGACACCGCCACTGGAAGTGCAGCCACTTGCAGGTTCACGGTATGAACTGTCACGATTGTGCCTTCCTGTACCCGAGCGTACACCTGTGCTCCATCTTGTGCCGTGTAAGGGCTGGACAGGATGCCGTTGCCGGCTTGTGCATCGCTGTGTGTTGCGTGGTAAGTTACGGTGGCCGTTCCAGTTGGGTCAACAATGTCGTTGGCATCCGTCAGGATAAACTGGCCTTGAGTCGAGCTGGCATCCAATGCGCAAACGATGATGGTGCAAGTCGAATCGGCAATAAAGCCTGCGTCGAAAGTATGGTCCGTGCAACCAGCCATGCCCGTTGTGAGCGTTATGGTCGGGTACTTGTGCCAAACCGAAGTAGGCGCATCGGCGATCAAAGCGTCGGAGTCGTTCCAGTCTTTGTGCCAGCCCGCACCAACGTTTGCGAGTGTGAGGTGGTATTTGAAACCGTTGACTGCCAACTGGCTTTCCGTCGTGTCGAACTGACTGAGGTTGGCATTTTTACCAAACACAATCTTGTACGGATGGAAGGCGTGAACACTGTCGCGGCCCGGAGTTGCAATCCAAGCCTCGTTGACAGTGCCAATGCCCGTGAAGTAGTATTCACCGTTCTGGCCTGTGATCGTGCTGGCGACCAGGTTGCTGGAGATGCCGTCGAAGAGACTCACGAGCACACCCGGAATCGGGTTTTCGCAAGCATCCTGGATGCCGTCTTCGTTTGCGTCGTTCCACACAAAGTTGCCAATCTGGATCGGAGCCTCGTCGCACATGGCTTCAAGATCGCCGATGGTATTCGCCATACCGATGCCGACGCTGTTGTTGACGGGATCAAGCAGGGTAAGGTCATTGCGTGTTGCCGCACCTGTGAGGAGATCGTAGTACACCACACCACCACCGAAGTTGTACTCAGAAGTGTTCGGGTTGTTGATTGCACCCACAAGTTCGTCTCTGCCAGGTACGTACAACAGACCACCTGCTTCTGCATCAATGTGATGATAGCGTGTGTTGTCGTAGAAGAATTCTCCACCGCCAGGGCCGTCATTGGAGTTCGGGCCAAGAGCGCTGGTGCGGTTCAGACCTGGGATCGTGCCGTTGTTTTCCAGTGTCCACACACCGTTTACAGGATATGCTGCGAGGATGTCGCCGCCAGCAGTTGCCGAAATCGGGTTGCCCTGTGTTGTGCCTGGGCGGAATTGGCGGTAGCCAAACTGGTGACCCGTGCGATCCATCATCGCGATAACCATCATGCCTTCGCGGGTGATTTCGATGTCGGAAATCAAGGCCTGGCCGCGGCAACGGAATTCTGCGCCGGTTGGGCCGCCACCGATGATCTCAAAGTTGCCATTGAAGATCGCGGCAGGTTCGCCTGCACCGGTGTTTGCCACTTGGTTACGCTCGGTGTACAAGTCGGTCCAAGTCTCCCATTCTTTGCATTGAGCTAGGTTCGGGTTGACGCTGCCCACGATATCGCCGTGGTTGTATGCAGGTGTATGCAGGTCCCATTCGAGCACTTTCATCCAAGTGCTGTCCTTCGTGTTGAATACGTGGATAGACGCACTCAGATCATTTGAAGTGCCGTTGGCGTTTTCACCCGTACATACACCGCCGACGTACACTTTTTCACAATCAATCTTCAAACCGAGCGGACGGAACACACCGTTGCCACAGTTTGGAGCAGAGGTGATCGGAATTTCTACAGAAGTCGTAAGCGCAGTATCCTGAATGTTGTTCACGCGAACAAGGGTACGGTTAAACAAGTTGACCGTCCAGAGCGTGTTGTCTCCCATGATGTCGAGGTCGCCGAGACCCACTTTACCGATTTTGCCGAAGGCATCGGTGTCCATGCTTGGCACGTTGGGCGCACTCAGATCAGCCGGACGAACTACATCGCCTACGCTTGGTACGATGTAAACGCCCGTTACGTTAGGCGTGTTCGTGCCTTGGTTGTAGTCAATGCGGTAGATACCGCCAAGACCCAATTCGCCAAGACCCACGTGGCGCTTCAAGAATGCCGAAGCGTAGAGGAACTTGTTCGAGCGGTCGTAAGCCAGACCGTACACCGAACCGATGAGGTTGTTGTTGGCCGCCACATCGCCATAAAGTTCCGTACGATCCACCGCATTGTATGGGATGAGCGCTACTACTGGCGAGCTCACTTCGTCGGTTTTGCCCTGTGCGAAGCAGGAGAAGGCAATCTCAGGATCCAACTGACAGTAGTCTGCTGGGTTGAGGAAGCCCACTTTGATGTCGCAATTTGCTTCGTTGATGAACTGAACCGTAGTGCCCACACCTTCGCAAGCAAGCGATGGTTTGAGACAGCAAGAGTCTTTAATCACCACAAACTCAAGGCGATATGGATAATTGTTCAAGCTTGGGAACAAGAAGTTGCCCTGAGCATTGGTCCAGATCGAATCTACCGGAATCGGGTTGTTGCACTCAAAGACGTATACCAACACACTGTCCAGGCCAAACTCTTCAGAACCGAAATCGCAGTTGGCGTTGAAGTCGTTGAATATGGTACCTCCGATGGCGCCCCCTACGATTTCGCAAACGGTTACCGTACAGCCATTCGCGTCCGTGACGGTCAGGCAGTAGTTGCCAGAGGCAAGCCCTGTGATGGTAAATGGTTCGGTAGTCGAAGTGCCGCCGCTGAGGCCGGTGCCTTCCCAGATGTATGGGCCGGTGCCATTGTCAAGGTTCAGCGTTATCGTGCCGTCTGTGCCACCGCATATCACTCCTGTGGAACTTGCAGCGACTTGCAGGAAGCTGATGTTCTCGATGGTCACGGTTACACTGCCCATACACCCTTCCTGGCTTTTTACCATGACGGTGTAAGTACCTGCTGTGAGGCCCGTAATATCGAACGGATTGCCAGAGCCTGTTCCTGTTCCAGTATTGCCATCGCCGTCCACCCAACTGTAAGTGTAAGGCATCGTGCCATTGAAGACACCCACGCTGATTTTAGCATTGGTACCACCACATATGGTCGCACAAGTCGGCACTGCACCAACAATAAGCCCCATTGGCGGATCTACCGTAGCACAGAAAACAGCGATACAACCGGTTGCATCTGTAACAGTTACGCAGTAGTCACCGCTACCAAGGCCGTCCACTGTGATGGGTTCGGTTGCTGAAGTACCGTTGCCAGTCGTGCCGTTCGGACCAGTCCAGTTATACGTGAACGGTGCTTGTCCGCCCGAAATATCAAGCAGGAAGTAGCCATCCAATGCGCCACAATTCGGAGCACAGATATGGAGCGGAACAATTGCAAACGTACCACTAGCATTCACGGTAGCACAAGCAGTGGATATACAGCCCGCACCATCGGTGATGGTCACACAATAAGTGCCAGCACCCAATCCGGAGATCGTGAATGTAGCGTTTGTCGAAGTGCCGCTGCCAGCGGTGTTGTTCGGGCCGTTCCAGAGATAGTTATAGACAGGAACGCCATTTGTAACAGTGACTGTTACGGAGCCATCCGTTCCACCACATGCCGAAGCGTTGTTGGCAGTCGCCGTTGACTCACAGCAAACAGGGGATGTTACCGTTGCACAGACAGTCGCTGTACATCCGTTGGCGTTTGTCACTGTCACACAGTAGGTGCCAGCGGCAAGTGAGCCAATGGTGAAGGCGGTGTTCGGCGAAGTGCCGCTGCCTGATGATGGGCCGCTGTAGGTGTAGGAGTATGGAGCACCACCTCCCGTCAGTACGGTCACTGTGATAGAGCCATTGGCCAATCCGCAAGACGCTGGTGTAGTAGTAGCAGAAAGTGTTACAGGATTAGGACCGTTAACGGTTACGCAGGTAGTCGCCGTGCAGCCACTTCCATCGGTCACCGTCACGCAATAGTTGCCTGCAGGTAGCGAGGTGATGGTAAACGGCTCACCCGGAATCGGGATGCCGCCGTTGTTACCCGTTGCACCTGTGCCTGTGTTGACCCAGTTGTAGGAGTAGTTCGGAACACCACCTGTGACATCTACTGTTATGGTGCCGTTGGCTGATGTGCAAGAGGATGCTGGCGTGCTGCTGGAAGTCGCTGTAATGGGTGAAGAACCGCCCACGGTTGCACAAGCCGTAGCCGTGCAGCCATTTGCATCTGTTACCGTAACACAGTACTGGCCTGCTGCCAGGTTGTTGATGGTAGCGGTTGTGCCGCCGTTCGACCATACATAGGTGTATGGTGCAGTACCATTTGAACCAGAAGCCGTTGCAGTGCCGTTGGCCAAGCCGCATTTGGTGTTGGTCGCTGTTGCCGTAGCGGTGATGCTCGGCGGTGGAGCGATGGTCACCGTGGCAAATGCCATACAGTTGTTGCCGTCCGTAACTGTGATGGTGTACACACCCGGAATGAGGGTCGGGATGGTATAAGGATCGGTATTCGTCGGACCGAAGTTGCCATTTTCTGGACCAGCCCACTGGTAGGTGTATTGCGGCGTGCCGTTTATTACATCTACCAAGATTGAGCCTTCCAATTGCCCACAAGCCGGCGAATTCGGTGTAGCCGTGATGGAGATCGCAGAAACGGAGTTCACCGTCACCTGCCCCGTTGCCGTACAGCCTGTGCTTATGTCAGTTACCGTAATGTTATACGTTCCAGACATGAGGCCGCCAATATCGAATGGATCAGACATTGCCATACCGTTGTCAGAACCGCCACCCACTCTTGTCCAGTTGTAGTTGTAATCAGGTGTTCCACCTGTAACGTCCACCGTGATGGTGCCGTTGTTGTCACCGCAGGTTGCTGGTGTTGAAGTCAGTGAAATGCTGAGTGGTGTGCTGGTTGGCACATTTACACTCACCGTTGCCGAACATCCAGAAGCGTCCGTTACTGTAAAGGTGTGTACTCCACCTGGTACGCCAGTAATGGTAAACGGTTCGTTGGCGGAAGAACCACTCGTGCCGTTTGGCCCAGTCCAGTCGTATGGCCCAGTGCCACCTGTTACATCAATGGTTACGGTACCGTTAGCCTGGCCACAGGTTGTTGGTGTAGCACTTGCTGTCAAACCAATACTGCCGGAACCATCAACAACCGCTGTGGTGGTTTTTGTACAGCCGTTGCTGGCTGTCACAGTAATGGTGTAATTGCCCGGTAGTAGCCCTGTAATGGTGTACGGATCAGCCTGGTTGTTTGCATTGCCAGATACTGGGCCGCTCCAAGCGTAGTCATAGGTGAACGGCGGAACGCCACCATGTGTAATGTCTACCGTGATGCTGCCGGGGTTGCCGCAACCCGCTGGGGTTGTAGAAGTTGCCAGCACGATGTTCTGTGGTTGAGAAACCACAAACGTGCGCACTCCCTTACATCCACGGCTGTCCGTAGCAGTCACTGAATATATCGCTGAGCAAAGGTCCTGGAGATCCTCGATCGTCTGGCCTGACGACCAAATGAACGTAAAGCCGCCTGTTCCACCCGTTACAGTGAGGTTGATTTCACCATCGCAATCGCCGAAACAAGTAGCTGGTGTGACATTAGCCGACAACTGGATCGGCCCAACACAGGGTACATTTACCGAAGTGATTGCCACACAACCGTTGCCATCTGTCACCGTCACGGTGTAAGTATCGCAAGTTGGGAAACCAATCAGGTCCTGGGAAGTTTCGCCGTTCGACCATTCATAGAAGTAAGGCGGAATGCCTGCTGGCGTACCCCCTGAAACAGTCAGGTTGATATTAGCCAAAGGTTCGCAAGTGATGTCCAACGTTGTAGACAGGTTGAGCGGCGATGGCTGCGAAACCGTTGCGCATATAGACTTCGTACAACCGTTTGCATCCGTAACCGTGACACAATAGGTGCCCGCCGTGAGACCCGAAAGGTCTTCCGGATCGTTTGATCCAGGAATGTGTGCCCAGTTGAAGGTATATGGCGCCGTTCCTCCTGTTGCGGTCAAGTTCACTGCACCGTTGTTGCCACCGAAGCAGCTGACATTGGTAGCAGTAGTAGACAGCACGAGCAGTGGCGGCTGCGTAACGACCTGAGAAAGCGTGCGGGTACAACCGATGGCATCCGTAACAGTGACCGTGTAGGTTCCTGCCGTGAGGTTGTTCAAGTCCTGCGTTGTCGCGCCATTGCTCCAATTGTAGGTGTATGGAGATGTGCCGCCAGAAACCGTCAGATTGATGCTGCCGTTGTTGCCGCCGAAACAGGAAACATTGACAACAGTCGCGCTGAGTATGATTTCCGGGTTTTGCAGAATGGTTGCACAAACCGATTTGGCACAAGATTTACTGTCAGTTACGGTCACACAGTACGTACCCGGAGCAACATTCAACAGGTTTTGTGTGGTCGCGCCATTGCTCCACAAGAAGGAGTAAGCTGGCGTACCGCCCGATACGCTGATGTTGATGTCGCCTGTGTTGACCCCGAAGCAAGAGTTCGTCACTTGCGTGATCGTCACCACCAAGAGCGTTGGTTGGGTAATGGTGAATGAACCCGTCCGAGTACACCCATTTGCGTCTGTAATGGTTACTGTGTAGGTGCCTGCGGAAAGGCTGTTGATATCCTGGGTCGTTTGTCCACCAGGTGCCCACTGGTATGTGTAGCCAGGTGTGCCGCCATTAACTGTGATGTCAATTGCACCATTGTTACCGCCGAAGCAAGAAACGTGCGTCAAAGCGGAAGTAAATGTAATGGCCGGAGGTTGTGTTACCGTAGCCGAAATGGTCTTCGTACAGCCGTTGACATCTGTTACCGTCACGGTATAAGTGCCTGCGGTCAAACCAGTTGGGTCTTCACCCTGGAAACCGTTGGACCAGTTGTAACTAAAGCCGCCATTGCCACCCGTCGCTGTCAGGTTGATGCTGCCGTTGTTTCCGCCGAAACAGGAAACGGGGCTAGGTACCGCTGTCAGGTTGATAACCGGGTCAATGAGTGTCACACTGGTAACTGCTGTACAACCGTTCTCGTCCGTTACTGTGACCGAATAGATACCAGCAGGAAGGTTCGACTGGTCTTCAGGGTTGTTTGGCCCTGGAATGTTGGACCAGTCAATCACATAAGGTGCAAGACCGCCGTTGATCGTCAGATCAATAGTCCCGCTGTTTGTGCCAGCACAAGTCGGGTGGGTAAAGTCAACATCCAATAGGAGGTCGCCGAATTGAGCCACCACAAAGGCTTCAACTTTGGTGCAGCTGTGCGAATCCGTTACTGTTACTGTATACGTTCCTGCGGAGAGACCCGATATGTCCTGAGTAGTAGCGCCATTCGACCATGCGTAACTGTAGGCTGGGGAGCCACCTAACACAGAGAGGTCTATCGCACCGTTGTTCCCGCCTGTGCAGCCTATCACGGTTGTGATGTCTGCGTCCAGTTCCAGTGCTGTTGGTTGACCCACTGTTGCGCAGATGGTTGTTGTACAACCATGTGAATCCGAAATGGTCACGCAGTAATCACCTGCGACAAGATTGCCAATGTCTTGCGTCGTTGCGCCATTAGACCAAATGTAGGTATAGCCCGGAGAGCCGCCAGAAATACTGAGGTTCACTGAACCATTGTTGCCGCCAAAACAAAGCACATCGGAAACATTCACGCTAGGAGCGAGCGGACTTGGTTCAGTTACAGTTCTCGTCAACGAAGCCGTACAGCCGTTTTCGTCTGTGACGGTCACGGTGTAAATGCCTGCCGTCAAGCCATTGACGTCTTGTGTGGTTTCGCCGTTAGACCATTGGTAAGTGTAGTCGGGTGTTCCGCCGGAAACCGTCAGGTTGACAGCACCGTCTGAACCGTCGTTACAATTTACGTTTGTCACTGTTGCAGAGAGGCTCAATGCAGTTGGTTGGCCAATCGTTGCCGTAACAATTTTCTGGCAACCTACTGCGTCAGTGATGGTCACGCTGTACGATCCGGCCGGGGCATTAATCAAATCCTCGGTTGTGCGGCCTTGATACGACCACAAATAAGTGTAAGATGGTGTGCCACCCGAAACCGTAAGGTCAATATCGCCGTCAGAACCACCGTTGCAAAGCACGTTGGTGACTTCGAAAGTTGCCTCGATGGTTGAGCTTTCTTCAACAACCGCCTCAATTACTTTGGTACAGCCATGCGAATCGGTTACCGTCACAGTATAAGTACCTGCTGTGAGATTTGAGATGTCCTGCGGGTTATTCGCACCCGGAATGTTAGACCAATCGTAGGTGTAGCCAGGGGAGCCACCTGAAACGCTGAGGTTAACCGCACCAGTAGCGCCGCCGTTGCAAGCAACATGGGTAATGTCAGTGCTCAAAACAAGATCGGCAGGTTGTCCTACGCTCACACAAGTGAACGCCTCACATCCATGCGAATCTATCACCGTAACACAGTATGTGCCGGCCTCCAGGTTGCTCAAGTCTTGTGTTGTTGCGCCATTGTCCCACAGATAAGTGTAGTTTGGCGAACCGCCCACCACGAAGAGGTTAACAGCACCGTTGTCACCACCGAAGCAGGAAACATTGGTCACCTCGTTGTCCAGAGAAATCACTGGAGGCTGCGTAATGGTGGTGCATAGTATTTTGGTACATCCATTTGCATCCGTTACCGTCACGCAGTAATTGCCTGCGGGAAGGTCTTCCAAGTCTTGCGTCGTCTGGCCGTTGTCCCACAGGTAAGTATATGCCGGTACGCCGCCTGAAACGTTCAGGTCAATCGAGCCATCACTACCACCGTTACAAAGTACTGATACTTCGGTGCTTGTTACCACAAGTGCTGAAGGCTGGGTCACAGTTCTGCAAAGCGAAACCGTACAGCCGTTTGCATCGGTTACCGTAACACAGTAAGTACCTGCAACGATGTTGGAAAGGTCTTCCGTTGTCATAGCGCCCGGATTCCAGAGATAGGTGTAGCCAGGTGTGCCGCCATCCACCGTCACTTCAATCGCTCCAGTGGATAAGCCGTTGCAAAGGATATTTGTCACTTCTGCGGAAGCGGTCAACTGTGAAGCCTCTTCTACCGTTGCGGAAATGGTTTTTGTACAACCGTTCGCATCGGTCACTGTCACCGTGTAAGTTCCTGATGCAAGCGCAGAAATGTCCTGCGTGGTCGCACCATTGGTCCAAGCGTAGGTGTATGGAGATATTCCACCTGTAACTGAAAGGTCAATTGCACCGGTGTTGCCTCCATTGCAAGAAACATTGGTTACGTCTACATCCAGTTGAAGTGCAGGTGGCTCTGTCACGGTAGCACTGGTCGTAGCAGTGCAACCGTGCGAGTCGGTCACAGTCGCCGTATAAGTACCCGCAACAACGTTGGTCAAATCTTGCGTGGTCACACCATTGCTCCAAGCATACGTGTAGGATGCCGTCCCGCCAGAAACGGTCAGGTCAACATCTCCATCCGAACCGCCGAAGCAGCTCACAGGTGACGCCATAGCAGTTGGCACCAATGGGTCCGGTTCGTCAATCGTTGCACTTGCAGTCTTCGAACAGTTGTGTCCATCGGTAACTGTCACCGTGTAAGTACCAGCAGGCACGTTGGTCAAATCTTGCGTGGTCGCACCATTGCTCCAAGCATAAGTGTAAGGAGCAATTCCGCCCGTAACTGTAAGATCAATATCACCATCCGAACCGCCGTTGCACTGCACATCTGCCGTGATGGGGGTGAGTACGAGTGCAGGAGGTTGTGTAATCGTTGTGCTGGACGTTGCGGTGAAACCATTAGCGTCTGTTACAGTAACGGTGTAGGTTCCTGCAGACAAATTCGTCAAATCTTCGGTAGTCGCGCCATTGTTCCATAGGAACGTAAACGGTGCAGTACCGCCTACAACCGTCAGGTCAATTGCGCCGTTCATGCCTTCGTAGCAGGAAACATTTACTACAAAAGTAGTCAGGTCAATATCCTGGTAGAAGCCCTGATCCCAGCTCAAATCGCTTTCGCCAGACACCAGCACGGTGTTGATGGTCATCAAGGTGCCAGGATTGCCATCACTGTCAGTCAAGTCGCTGCCGCCTTGGTCTTGTGGCGAAGGAATGTAACCTGCACCGGGTGATGTAAACGTGATTTTGTAAGTACCAGGAGGCAGGCCGTCGAACAAGTAGAAACCATTAGCATCAGTGGTGGTGGACTCATTCACAGGATTGCCCGCACCATCTGTACCAGTAAGTGTTACTGTCAGGTTTGGAATACCGGTCTCGTTGCCGCCATCTTGGACACCATCTTTATCAAGATCGTACCAGACGAAATCACCGATTTCAGCAGTTTGGATGAAGCCTGCGTCCCAAGTCTGATCCGATTCGCCAGACTCCAGCACAGTGGTGACGGTCATCAACATAACTGGGTCAATATCACTGTCGAGGTCATTACTGCCACCTTGGTCCTGTGCCGTTGGCGCATATCCTGCAGGCTGACCAAAAGTCAGTTTGTAGGTGCCGGGCACGAGGTCGGTAAATTCATAGAAACCGTTGCCGTCAGTCGTGGTATTCTCATTCACAGGGTTGCCAGAACCATCGGTGCCGGTCAATGTAACAGGCACGTTCGGGATGCCCGGTTCGTTGCCGTCTTGAATACCGTCGCCGTCCGTGTCTTCCCAAACGTAGTTGCCGATTTCGGCTTTTCGGAAGAAGCCGGCATCCCAACTCAGGTCAGATTCGCCTGCTGTGAGGGTAGTAACGATGGTCTGTTGCGTACCTGGGGCAGCGTCGCTGTCCAAATCTTCATTGCCGCCCTGGTCTTGCGGTGAGAGCATATAGCCACCAGCCGGGGTGCCGAACGTTACTTGGTAATCACCAGGTACTAAGCCGGAGAACAAGTAAAGACCGTTCGCGTCAGTAGAGGTATTCATATTGACTGGCTCGCCGTCAATATCGGTTCCCGTAAGCGTGACAGGCACGTTCGGGATGCCCACTTCGTTGCCGTCCTGAATACCGTCAGCATCTGTATCTTCCCAAACGTAGTTGCCAATCTCGGCGCAATGGTCAGGGTCTACTGTTACAGTCACTTCGTCCATGTTGCCCACATTACCAACAAAGAATTCATCGCCTGTGATTGGATCCACATACCATACTTCAGCCATGTCTTCGGCGATGTTCACCGTGGTCTGATCAATCGCAAGGGTGTAGCTCCACTTGAATTCTTCATCAGAAATACCGTCGTTGTTGGCATCTACAAAGTCAAGCACACAGTCGCCGTCAAGGTCGCACAACACGCCTCCATTCTGAGGACAGGTTACCCAGTATTGGCCATTGCAGACAAAGGTGCCAGGCATGTTGTTGTCCATGGCCATCACATTGCGAAGTTCAATACCATCAGTACCACCCAACATCCTGGTGATAAGCGTATAGGTAACTTCTTCGCCCGCGCAGATTTCTGTTTTATTCGCCATTTTCTCCATGTTAATGAACACGCCTGTGTAGTTAGCAGGGTCTTCATCGTCCACCGGAGGGCCATAAGGCGTATCGTCTGGAAGCACGGGTTGGCCAATTACGGTTGCAAGGTTGGTATGCAGACCGCGCAATGCCGGAACGGTGAGGGTACAAGTGTGGGATGCACCCGGCGCCAAAGAAGGAATCGTGCAGATGAATCCATACACATCGTCCGTAACCTCCACGTCGTTCAAAGTCATGTTGCCCGTGTTGGTCGTCGTGAAGGTGAACGTCACATTCGGAGGTGTGTTCGGTACGATAATGATCACACCAGGGGGGGTGTCAGCATCTTCACCATTCACGTATTTCTCTATATCAATGCTAGGATCGGGCTGGTAGAAGCCTGCGTCCCAAGTCAAGTCAGACTCTCCAGGCGACAATACGGTATTGATGGTCATCAAAGTGCCCGGTGCAGCATCGCTGTCTTCGGCGTCGATGACACCTTGGTCTTGTGGCGAAAGTTCGTAGCTGGCCCCTGGCGAACCAAAGGTAAGTTTATAGGTACCCGGCACGAGGTCGTCGAACAAGTAGAAGCCGTTGGCATCCGTAGCGGTGTTCAGGTTCACAGGATTGCCCAGTTGGTCTGTGCCTGTGAGGTTTACCGTCACGTTCGGGATACCAACCTCGTTGCCATCTTGTATACCATCAAGGTTCAAGTCTTCCCAAACATAGTCGCCAATCTGGGCAGTATAACATTCCAATGGCGCATCATAAGCATCCATATAGATGTGGAAACAAGTTGCATTGAAAGCAGCTTTAACATCAATATCCTGTACTCCGTTAGAGGTCAAACCCGTAATAGTAGTGGTTTGTGTGCCAGAAGAGCCCAGTGCAATGTTAATGATGGAAATGCCACCTTCGGTAGTGGTAACCGTGATAGAAGTCGTTGGAGCATTTGTCCAATTTACTGTGACTTCAACGGAATAAGTATTGTCCACTGGGTTACAAAGCGATGGCACAGCAGAAACCACCAGGATGCTTGGCTGCAATACAGTTGCAGAAGCGGTCTTCGTGCAGCCATTTGCGTCTGTCACTGTAACGGTATAGGTACCCGCTACCAAGCCCGAAATGTCCTGCGTCGTAGCATTGTTGCTCCATGCGTAGGTGTAAGGCGAAACGCCACCCGAAACTGTCAGGTCAATCGAGCCGTCGTTCCCGCCGTTGCAAGAAACATTGGTAACCACTGATGCAAGTACAATGGCAGGCGGCTGAGTAATGGTTGCCGAAAGCGTTTTCGTACAATTGTTTGCGTCTGTAACGGTCACGGTGTACGTGCCAACGGCGAGATTAGTCGGGTCTTGCGGATTGTTATTGCCCGCAATGTGCGACCAATCGTATGTCAGAACGCCCGTGCCACCGCTTGCCGTCAAGTCTATAGAACCCGTGCTTCCGCCATTGCAAAGCACATTTACATGGGTTTCGGAAAGTGTGATTTCCGGAGGTTGAACTACGATGATACCAACTGCTTTGGTGCAAGCATTTGCATCCGTAACGGTTACGGTATAAGTACCAGCAGTGAGGTTCATCAAATCTTGCGTAGTAGCGCCATTGCTCCACAAATACGTGTAGCCAGGCGTTCCACCAGTTACCGACATGTCAATCGCGCCATTGTTGCCACCATAGCAAGTCACGTGGGTAGTCAGGAACACCGGTGCAATATCCGATGGCTGTGTTACGGTTGCCGATGTAGTTTTGGTACAACCATTTGCATCGGTTACCGTCACGGTGTATGTGCCAGCAAAAAGGTTAGCAATGTCCTGAGTTACAGCACCGTTGCTCCAAACATAGGAATAGCCCTGCGTACCACCAGAAACCGTCAAATCAACCACACCAGTTGGAACACCGTAACAAAGCAGGTTGGTGACAACCGTTGAAAGCGCAAGCGCGGGTGGTTGGGTTACGGTTACGGAGGTGGTTTTGGTGCAACCAACATTGTCCGTTACGGTAACCGTGTAAGTACCTGCAGTTAAGCCTGTCAGGTCTTGTGTCGTAGCGTTGTTTGACCACAAATAAGTGTACGGAGAAACGCCGCCGGAAACTGTCAGGTCTACTGTACCGTTTGAGCCGCCGAAGCAACTTACCGGTGTGGAGTTTGCCGAAACCATGAGATTGCCGTTTTCCGTAACCGTTGCAGAAGTTGTTTTAGTACAACCATTTGCATCCGTCACAGTCACAGTGAAGGTGCCTGCCGTCAGACCAGAAATATCCTGGGTCGTTGCACCATTCGTCCAGGCGTAAGTGTAAGGGGAAACACCGCCAGAAACCGTGAGGTCAATAGCACCAGTTGCAGCACCGTTGCAAAGGATGTTTGTTACAAAAGTGCTGAGCACAATAGCCGGAGGCTGGGTTATTGTTGCAGAAGTTGTTTTGGTACAACCATTTGCATCCGTTACCGTAACGGTATAAGCCCCCGCAGCAAGGTTTGTGACGTCTTGCGTCGTTGCACCATTCGTCCAAGCATAAGTGTATGGGGATACACCGCCTGAAACCGTCAGATCCACAGCACCGGTGCTTGCTCCATTGCAAAGCACATTCGTCACGGAAGTACCAAGCGAAAGTGCGGGTGGCTCGGTTACCGTCGAAGAAGTTGTTTTCGTACAGCCATTTGCGTCCGTCACGGTAACGATGTACGTTCCTGCAACAAGACCAGAAATGTCTTGGGTCGTAGCACCGGTCGTCCAGGCATAGGAATAGCCAGGTGTGCCACCTGAAACTGTCAGGTCAACCGCACCAGTCGAATTTCCGTTGCAAAGCACGTTCGTAATCGAGGTGCTGAGCGAAAGGGCTGGTGGTTCACTAACCGTTGCCGATGTTGTCTTCGTACATCCATTTGCGTCCGTCACAGTGACGGTGTACGTTCCTGCCACCAGGCCAGAAATGTCTTGCGTAGTAGCGCCGGTCGTCCAAGCATAGGTGTAGGGGGAAACGCCACCTGAAACTGTCAAGTTAACGGCCCCTGTTGCTGCGCCGTTGCAAAGAACGTTCGTGACAACCGAGCTGAGTGCTATTGCGGCAGGTTGTGTAACCGTTGCCGACGTTGTTTTGGTACAACCGTTTGAATCGGTTACCGTAACGGTATAAGTCCCCGCTGTCAGGCCAGAAATGTCTTGGGTGGTCGCGTTGGTTGACCACAAATAAGTGTATGGCGAAACGCCACCTGAAACTGTCAGGTCAATTGCGCCAGTAGCAGCGCCATGACAGAGCACGTTTGTCACCGAACTGCTAAGTGCCAGTACAGGAGGCTCATTCACTGTTGCAGAAGTTGTTTTGGTACAGCCATTTGCATCCGTTACGGTGACAGTGTACGTCCCTGCTGTAAGACCAGAGATGTCTTGCGTAGTAGCACCCGTCGTCCAGACATAGGTGTAAGGCGAAACACCACCCGAAACCGTTAGGTTAATTGCGCCGTTGTTCCCGCCAAAGCAATTGACATTGGTCACAACGGTAGAAAGCGCCAACACTGGAGGCTCCGTCACAGTTGCGGAAGCCGTTTTTGTACAACCAACATTGTCGGTCACGGTCACGGTGTAGGTACCAGCTGTCAAGCCAGTCAAGTCTTGCGTCGTAGCACTGTTTGACCACAAATAAGTGTATGGCGAAACGCCACCAGAAACAGTGAGGTCAATTGTGCCGTTCGAGCCGCCGAAGCAACTTACAGGAGTTGCGGTTGCGGAAGCCGTAAGCGTTGAGTTTTCGGTGACCGTTGCAGAAGTTGTTTTCGTACAACCATTTGTATCGCTCACAGTCACAGTATAAGTGCCCGCTGTAAGACCAGAAATGTCTTGTGTCGTAGCACCTGTAGTCCAGGCATAGGTATAAGGCGAAACACCCCCTGAAACCGTTAAGTCAATCGCACCCGTAGACGCACCAGTACAGTTCACATTTGTAACGGTTGTCGTCAGTACAAGCGCTGGCGGTTGTGTAACTGTTCCCGAAGCAGTTTTCGTACAACCTTTTGCATCCGTTACGGTCACCGTATAAGTGCCCGCAGGAAGGTTAAATGGATCCTGAATTGTTGCACCATTCGACCACAAGTAGGTGTAACCAGGTGTACCGCCAGACACAGAAAGATCAATCGAACCTGTTGCGTTGCCGTTGCAAAGTACATTGACTACAGTAGTGCTGAGTGCAAGCACAGGTGGCTCGGTTATGGTTGCAGAAGTAGTTTTCGTACAGCCATTTGCGTCCGTCACTGTCACCGTGTAGGTGCCGGCAGCGAGGTTGGAAATGTCTTGCGTTGTGGCGCCGCCAGTCCACAAGTAGGTGTAGGGTGAAGTTCCTCCAGAAACCGTCAGGTCAATTGAGCCATTGTTACCGCCAAAACACGAAACGTGGGTTACTGATGTCGAAAGTACGAGTGCTGGCAGCTCAGTAATGGTTGCCGAAAGTGATTTGGTACAGCCGTTCGCGTCCGTAACGGTCACGGTGTACGTGCCAGCAGCCAAGCCGGTCGGGTCTTGTGGGTTGTTGTTGCCGCCAATATGAGACCAATCGTAAGTCAAAATGCCTGTGCCGCCGCTCGCCGTCAGGTCAATCGAGCCAGTGCTCGCTCCATTGCAGAGCACATTGACGTGTGTTTCAGAAAGTATAATTTCAGAAGGCTGTACTACAATGATACCCACTGCTTTTGTACATGCATTGGCATCCGAAATGGTCACCGTATAGGTACCCGCAGTCAGGTTAGCCAAGTCCTGCATCGTCGAACCATTGCTCCACAAATACGTGTAGCCAGGCGTTCCACCCGTAACCGACATGTCTATGGCGCCGTTGTTGCCTGCGAAGCAGGTTACGTGAGTGGTCAGGAACACCGGCGCAATATCCGGTGGCTGGTTGATGGTTGCCGACAATGTTTTTGTACAGTTGTTCGCGTCTGTAACCGTCACCGTGTAAGTACCAGCCATAAGGCCTGTGCGGTCTTGCGTCGTGACTCCGCCACCCCAGTTGTAGGTGTAGGGAGCAGTGCCGCCAGATACCGTCAAGTCAATAGACCCCGTGGAAGTACCGTAGCACAGCAGGTTGACGTGCGTCTCCGTCAGCAAGAGATCGGCAGGTTGGGTAATTGTCACGCAGAGTATTGCGGCACAAGCATTTGCATCTGTCACTGTGACGCAGTAAGTTCCTGCTGCGAGGTTCGAGCGGTCTTGCGTAGTCGCACCGCCTGCCCAAGCATAGGTGTACGGGGAAGTCCCGCCTGTCACCGTCAGATCAATCGAGCCGGTGCTGTTGCCAAAGCAAAGCACGTTTACGTGCGTTTCGCTCAGGTTAGGCCCGCCTGTGTTATTCACGGTAGCAGAAGTAGTTTTGGTACAGCCATTTGCATCCGTCACGGTTGCGGTGTAGGTGCCGGCCATAACGTTGCTCAAATCCTGGGTCGTTGCGTTGTTCGACCATAGATAGGTATAAGGAGAAGTGCCACCTGAAACCGTCAGGTCAACAGAGCCGTTTGGATTGCCACAGGTAGAGTTGGTTGTCGTAGCGCTCACAGTCAAGGGTTCGGAAGGCTGCGTGATGGTAGCAGAAAGGGTCTTGGTGCAACCGTTCGCGTCCGTTACCGTCACCGTGTAAGTGCCAGCAGCGAGGTTCGAGCGGTCTTGCGTCGTGACGCCACCGCCCCAGTTATAGGTATAAGCAGGTGTGCCGCCAGAAACCGTCAAGTCTATCGAACCGGTGCTGTTTCCGTGGCAAAGCACGTTCACATGGGTCTCGCTCAAAGCGAGCGGGTCTGACGGGCCGTTCACGGTCGCAGAAGTTGTCTTCGTGCAGCCATTAGCGTCCGTTACAGTCACCGTGTAGCTGCCAACAGCGAGGTTGGAAATGTCTTGCGTAGTGGCGCCGCCAGTCCACAAGTAGGTATAAGGCGAAACTCCACCAGAGACCGTCAGATCAATCGCGCCAGTGTTCCCACCATAACACAGTATATGGGTCACTACCCTGGTGAGCACGAGTGCTGGCGGTTCGGTGATCGTTGCCGAAAGGGTTTTAGTGCAATTGTTTGCGTCTGTCACCGTGACCGTGTACGTTCCGGCAGAAAGGCCAGTCGGGTCTTGCGGGTTGTTGTTGCCGCCAATATGCGACCAATCATAAGTCAAAACGCCCGTGCCGCCGCTTGCCGTCAGGTCAATCGAGCCAGTGCTCGCTCCATTGCAGAGCACATTGACGTGTGTTTCAGAAAGTATAATTTCAGAAGGCTGTACTACAATGATACCCACTGCTTTTGTACATGCATTGGCATCCGAAATGGTCACCGTATAGGTACCCGCAGTCAGGTTAGCCAAGTCCTGCATCGTCGAACCATTGCTCCACAAATACGTGTAGCCAGGCGTTCCACCCGTAACCGACATGTCTATGGCGCCGTTGTTGCCTGCGAAGCAGGTTACGTGAGTGGTCAGGAACACCGGCGCAATATCCGGTGGCTGGTTGATGGTTGCCGACAATGTTTTTGTACAGTTGTTCGCGTCTGTAACCGTCACCGTGTAAGTACCAGCCATAAGGCCTGTGCGGTCTTGCGTCGTGACTCCGCCACCCCAGTTGTAGGTGTAGGGAGCAGTGCCGCCAGATACCGTCAAGTCAATAGACCCCGTGGAAGTACCGTAGCACAGCAGGTTGACGTGCGTCTCCGTCAGCAAGAGATCGGCAGGTTGGGTAATTGTCACGCAGAGTATTGCGGCACAAGCATTTGCATCTGTCACTGTGACGCAGTAAGTTCCTGCTGCGAGGTTCGAGCGGTCTTGCGTAGTCGCACCGCCTGCCCAAGCATAGGTGTACGGGGAAGTCCCGCCTGTCACCGTCAGATCAATCGAGCCGGTGCTGTTGCCAAAGCAAAGCACGTTTACGTGCGTTTCGCTCAGGTTAGGCCCGCCTGTGTTATTCACGGTAGCAGAAGTAGTTTTGGTACAGCCATTTGCATCCGTCACGGTTGCGGTGTAGGTGCCGGCCATAACGTTGCTCAAATCCTGGGTCGTTGCGTTGTTCGACCATAGATAGGTATAAGGAGAAGTGCCACCTGAAACCGTCAGGTCAACAGAGCCGTTTGGATTGCCACAGGTAGAGTTGGTTGTCGTAGCGCTCACAGTCAAGGGTTCGGAAGGCTGCGTGATGGTAGCAGAAAGGGTCTTGGTGCAACCGTTCGCGTCCGTTACCGTCACCGTGTAAGTGCCAGCAGCGAGGTTCGAGCGGTCTTGCGTCGTGACGCCACCGCCCCAGTTATAGGTATAAGCAGGTGTGCCGCCAGAAACCGTCAAGTCTATCGAACCGGTGCTGTTTCCGTGGCAAAGCACGTTCACATGGGTCTCGCTCAAAGCGAGCGGGTCTGACGGGCCGTTCACGGTCGCAGAAGTTGTCTTCGTGCAGCCATTAGCGTCCGTTACAGTCACCGTGTAGCTGCCAACAGCGAGGTTGGAAATGTCTTGCGTAGTGGCGCCGCCAGTCCACAAGTAGGTATAAGGCGAAACTCCACCAGAGACCGTCAGATCAATCGCGCCAGTGTTCCCACCATAACACAGTATATGGGTCACTACCCTGGTGAGCACGAGTGCTGGCGGTTCGGTGATCGTTGCCGAAAGGGTTTTAGTGCAATTGTTTGCGTCTGTCACCGTGACCGTGTACGTTCCGGCAGAAAGGCC